>Ga0126342_10017570_pt1 | contig 12355 bp, 11 predicted proteins | sample Cyp1metagenome_FD_92528 | JGI IMG/M metagenome (GOLD analysis project Ga0126342, IMG submission 92528) | Coral microbial communities from Lord Howe Island, Old Settlement Bay, Australia - Cyphastrea 1 metagenome | ecosystem: Host-associated > Invertebrates > Cnidaria > Coral ... | reverse complement strand
TTTACTTAGTACGCTATGGATGTTATGGCTCAAGTGCCCAAAAAGGTCGGGTGCTTGGTTTGTTTAATGGGGTTATCGAAGGATACCGTGGTTGGTTCCCTTGTTCGGTCCCCTGTTTTCACTATTATTTTATATTATTATATATTATTATATATTATTTATTATTATATATTATTTTTTATTATTTAATATTATTATATATTATTATATATTATTATATTTTATTATATTTTATTATATTTTATTATATTTTATTATATTTTATTATATTTTATTATATTTTATTATATATTATTATATATTATTATTTATTATTATATATTATTATATATTATTATATATTAACATGATATTCTTCAAACTGGGTGGTTTGCGGGCAGGCGCAGCAATTCCTTGAGCCTTCTCCCCGAGAGCATCATCTTGGTGGCAGAACACTGGGGGTACCTTAGCTCAGCAACCCGACCCTGGTGATGATGGCTCCCCCATGGGGCCATGTCCATTGACCATGACATGACGAAATGCGTAGAATTTACTGCTGCCATTTTGAGGGCTGATGAAGTTGTTCGCCATCATTGTGTGGGAGTTTCCCAGCATTTGAAATGGGCAATTCCCCGACATGCTGTTTGTGCATGTCATTTCAAAGGTCCCAAAAACATTCAAAAACTTGAATGAAATTCCCCTGATTGCTATTAAAAAAATATAAAACTAATGAACATCCCAAAACATTCAAAAGTCATAAAACTAATTGCTTGGAATTCCCCTGATTTCTGATTTCTTGGTCATTGATTGACATCCCATTGGATTCGACCATTCTATTAGCGAGCTGACGGGACCACATGGGATACCCACTTTCGGCGGACAGCATCTATGATGTATATAACATAGGTGATCTCATGTAAGTATATAGCTATGTTAAGGATACAGATAATGAATACATGTTAAGGAAGGAGGTAGATAATTGACAGCCTCTATAGTTCTATAGTAGGTTAAGCAGATAGATATACAATGATATACACAAATCCCTGGTGGCTATGTAGGATAACCATCAGATAGTATATATATATATATTTATAGTAGTATGTAGCTTAAGGACCAGCAGATAGGTTAAGCAGATCGTTAAGGACCTGGTCGGTCGGGGATTGCTCGGGATCGCCTGAGGCGCTGCCGCGACCTTTCAGGTCCTGCCCCGAAAGAGCGCCTTGGCTGGTTCAAGCCATGGCTGGTTTCAGCACGTTTCAGTGATGGTAATATCCTACATACATATCATATCATATCATATCATATCATATCATATCATACATATCATATATTATATACATATATGGTATACATATTAGATGTGTTATATATTAATATTGTATATTGTGTATGTGTATATATATATAGTAAGTTGTGGTAAACTCAATAATGAACCGTTGGGGTTTAGGAAATCAAATATACCCCTAGCAATTAGATAATTTATATAATACGGTAGCCGCCAAATAGTTTGCTAATCGGATTGTTTTCTATTGGGTGTACCAGTGTGGAGATAAAGCACCAAACAAAAAAATACATATGTATACAATTGCACATAGCCACCAGTTGGGACAACCGCAACCTACCCTGGTTTTACATGTCCTTTTGCATGATATTGAATGATATTGAATGTGTTGGGTTTTCCGTTCCTTAGTTGTGCTGGTTGGAGCTTCCAATCAGTTTGGTAGATCAGGAAGGACCAACGAATGGCACCAACAAGATACAGTAGAAGAAACAACTCGTGATGTGAAGCGTGTTTCATGTGAATAAAATGATGTAGACTACAGTGACTACAGGTAGAGCAAACCAAACATGCTGGTGTTTTGCTACACTACTCTAGGGATCTTTGCCACTACAGGTCATCCATGATATCTCCAGGACTGGCAAGAATTGTCTCCAAACTGGGGAGATCCCAGTCATTCCCAGCCACTGGATCCCCTTTTTGGATTTCTTTGAGGGTCGCTGATTTCTTGGATACATCATGATACATCTATATAGAGATTCTATGGCAATTTTATTACTTCCTTGGAAAAATTTGGCGTGATTTTTGAAAGCATCTTCGCCACAGAGGGACTTGAGGACCTTGTTCAAAGATTCCTTGCGAATGGATGACATTTTTCACTCTTGTATTCACACATGACTTTAGTGGCAACACGTAACGAGTAACGATCCATCGATGATTCCACTTGGATGTCGGACAGCATTCTCGCTGTCGGTTGTGTCAAGCAGTCAGAGTGACTCAGAGTGCCAAGGCAGTGCATCACTTTGAAGCTGAAGGGCTTCAAAGAATCACAAGCAAAGAAACTCTCCGTGGAGGTGGTGTTCCAGGTGCTGCTGCTTGTTTCCCAAGTTTCTCCAGGTATTGAAAGCTCCAGGGCTTGGGAGATAATCTGGGGATGTTCCTGTGGGATGCCAGGATAGATAAACTATCAATCATCGACAAGAGATGACAAGAGAAATTATGGACATGCTGACTGCTGACCTCTTGCCCTGTCTCATGATCTCCCTGAGACAGTATTTGAATCAAAGAGATGGCACATATTCGTTGGGTGGTCATTTGACGGCTAGATTTGGAGCACGTGCATGAGAGGATTCATGTGTGACCGTAGCACAAGCATGACAACATTCATGGCACAATGCCATAGTGACCTCCCTATGGCCCAAATTCACACCAATTGGCCCCTTGCGCTTTCGCAACTCATTTCTGTTCAACATCGAAATCCAATACCCCACTAAAATTGACTTCCCTCTTGGATCTGTAAGACTAGCCATGACGATCTGATTTGTCCGGCTGTTCAATTCAAAGAAGTGCAGAGTTGTTTTAAGCAGAGTTCCTTCCCAGGTCATCCTTTGCTCCGCCCCCGAATCATTGTGTCAACTTAGCGAATCGGATGAAATCGGATGAGACTTGTCACATCTTATGATCACAGGATAATTGGATTGTTTTCTGATGTTTTTTGCATGCAACTTCACGACTTCACCGCATATTTGATGATATATATATATGATATGTGTTCCAATTCTTTCCCATAAAATCTTCTCGGCAAGACCATTCCATTGATAACCATCCATCCGTCACGTCATCGACATCATCCACATCATTGCCACCCCCACCATCCACATCATGTTTGTTGGTTAAATCATGTCAAAGCCTCAATTTTGGATGCTTTAAACCTTCGTTTGTCCGCCGATTTTCTCTTCCAAACTGGTAGCCATTTTAGTTTTTTAATGTTTTTTAAGTTTTGTGTTGTTTAGGCTTAGATCTACGGATAAATTCCATGGCTTCGTTTCAAACTGCTTCCACGCTTTTCCAACCTGCGATGTTGGGTTTCGATCAGGCAAACAGCCAGACATTGCCCCTGCATTTGGCTTCTTGGGGTGCAGAACAGTTGCAGGCTAAGTTCATGTGCATGGCGTCAAGACACAGACCTGTTATTCGGATCTTCTTCAAACGGTGTGACGGTGTAACCCACAAATTACAATGAAACTTCTGAACGCAAACGTTGGGATGTCAGCCCCAAAATTGGATGGGTTTAGACTGGCCACATTGACCAAGTTTGTGTCTCCAGTAGTAAACCATTTTGGGTCGCCGTGCCCAAATCTACGCAGATTTTCCGGACCTGACATTGTATTTCAATGTTATCATTCATGAATTCGATTTATACATATTGATTAAGTATCAAGTATATGCCTATACATCAATCATCATGAATCCATGGAAGATGAGGTGAAGACCTGAACACATCACGTTGGCCAGGCAGTATGGTCTCTGGTGGTCACTGCAGCGGAGCTGCCAGCGGGATTGATTTTCTTTCACTTCCGCGTGAACGGTGTCCTTAACTCAGCCGAGTCCAGAGTCCATCGTGTTCCCATAAAAATGGTGGTTGAGCTTGCTAGTTGCAGCAGAAACTTGAGCTCAGATGAAATGCTGAAATGAATATAAATGAATTGTGGATTTTTTCATTTGTTCCCCACCTGTCAGGTAAGGGTTGTTACTGTAAAGATTTTATGTCAGCCTGCCCGCATCCTCCTTCCTTCTTCCTCCACTCCTCGCCGGACCTCAACTGCAAGCTCTAGATCGCAGTGTTCCCCGCCGGACCCCAACAGCAACCTCTGGATCAGATATACCAGATAGAATGCTAGAAAAAATATCAGAAGATATGCCAGATACTGAGATATACGCCAGATACATGCCAGAAACAACCGGTGCCAGGTGGAATGAAATGAATTGGAGAGTTAGCTGGGCATCTGTCTCACGAAAGACTTTGCTTCAGACAAAACAATGTTGTGACTCTTAGTCTTGCAATGGGACTTGTAGCTGAGGGTTTGTGCTGGAGCACGGAATGCTTTGAAATGCCATGTAAAGTAACTTAGCGTAATTTACATGTATTTCCACACCTGTCAGGTATGTGTCAGCTGTCCCGCTCCCTCCTCCGCCTCCTCCTTCTCCTTCCCCTCCGCCCGGCCCCAGCTGCAAACGCTAGATTGCAGTGTTCCTCGCCGGACCCGTACAGCAAACTCAGGATCAGAGTGATCCCTGCCGGACTTCAACTGCAAGCGCCATGATCACAGTGTTCCCCGCCGGACCCGAACAGCAAGCGCAGGATCAGAGTGTTCCCCGCCGGACGGTAATTGCAAGCGCTAGATCGCAGTGGTCCTTGCCGGACCCGTACGGCAAACGCAGGATCAGAGTGTTCCCGGCCGGACACCAACTGCAAGCGCTAGATCGCAGTGTTCCCCGCCGGACCCGAACAGCAAGCACAGGATCAGAATGTTCCCGGCTGGATGGTAACTGCAAGCGCTAGATCGCAGTGTTCCCCGCCGTGCCCGCCGGACCCGAAAACCAAGCACAGGATCAGCGTGTTCCCAGCCGGACCTTGACCACAAAGAATCTTCGGAGATATAGCAGATAGAATGCCAGAAAGAATGTCAGAAGATTTGCCAGATACATATGCCAGAAAGAATGTCAGAGAGAATGTCAGAACATATGCTAGAAAAATGTCAGAATAACTGCCTGAAAAGATGCCAGATAGAATGTCAGAATAGATGCCAGGTAGAGTGCCAGAAAGAATTTTAGAATATATGCCAGACAGTAGGTCAGAAGAGATGCCAGATTGAATGTCAGAATAAATATGTATGCCTTGTCAAAAACTATGTCAGAATAGTGGTTCAGGGTGGGGGTCACTCAAAGAAAGTATTTTTGTTGCGATTTGGGTCCATTTGACTTTTTGCAAGTAAGTTGATGGTTTGGGTTGTTTTTAACCATCAATGCCAACTATTCAGCACTGCTCAACACCCTTTGGATAAAAAAACGATAAGCAAACACGTCATGGCATAGGAAAAACCAGGAAAAACGAAACAACATATTTTTGGATTTCCATTATTTCCTCCTCCAAGTGGGAACTTTCCATTGCCATTTTAGATCGCCGGCCAAGGCCTTTGCACTGTCTGGTGAACACATCCGCATTGGCCAGTGGAATGCGGTGTATCTCGGCGACCCGATTCGCCCGGGGCTTATCCAGATCTCAACGTGTGCAGGACGGTGCAACGGATGTTTTTGCTGCGCGAAACCTGCAGACATGTTCGATTCCTTTTTCTGATTTGCGAGTGAATCAACATTTGAGACCATCTGCAAGTTTTTGTATGATGTCACCCTCCAATTTTAAAGGTCTGCAACCAAATGTTGGGGGTTCTCGATGATATGACCTATCACCGTTCCAAACCTTGGGTTTGCAATCTCAGGTCGCTATTTGTTGGCCAGAGACAGCCGTGGCCAGCCGGGCTCCCCATGTGATGTCCCATGATGGTTAGGACAGACCTTGCATTTGCGCACAAACGCAAGTAGTCCCGTCCCCCCAATCACAACAAACCCCAGGTATCCCCAGGTATCCCCAGGTTTACGTTTGTTTAGTAGTGATGCACCTCTTCATTTTTGTTTTCGTGATATAATGATATAGTCGAGTATTTATATATACATTTATATATATACATATTGGGCGGATGTGGGCAGATATAATCAGGGTATTTGATTAGTTCGGCAGAAGAGGCTGAGAACCGCAAATGTGATCCCAGCCATTCGCTTTTGACATGGTATGATTGATTCTTGGGATGGTACGACCTCCCATTCTCGTGGCCGTCTTGTATTAGAACTGATGATTTGGTTCTGTCAAACAAAACAAACAAAACTATACCATAATCTCTATAATATATATAATGCTTGGAATTTTAAGGTGCCAACAACTTTGCATCGACATCCAATTTCATTGGATAATTATGTATTATTGTGTGGATTTTCCTCGAAAGAATTCGATAACTCTGTTTTGGGAGGAATCCGGGCCACACAGAATTTCATGAGGATGGCATTTTGGAGGTCATTGTGGATTGTTTGGGGGTTGGAGTGGCTGGTCCGGGAGTAACCCGGACTGTCGTATTACTATGTGGGTTCAGATAGTAGTTTATGATTTTGGTGTATCCTTGGTGTTTGTTTGTTTGCATTTTGTTGCCTTAATACTAATTTTTGCAGAGCATATTGGACCCCATGCCTACCACACTTCACAGGTGACATGTTTGCATTTTATCGTGGCGATAAGGAAAAAACTATATATATATTTTATGATTATATTATATGACAAGTGGTGGAAGGCTGCGAAGCCTGTACCATTGTCAGACACACCAATGTTTTGTTGCTAAAGATTGAATCTATAGATAATCTAGGTGATGAAAGGAACCATATGAGAAGGTGATGATTTGTGGATACATTGTAAACTAAGTGGTATGATCGCGATGATTTCTATTTTGAGTCGCGTGTTTCGCAAATGGCATTAGGTTTGTGCAGTTGTGGGCATTTACTTCGAGTTGGATACTTTTTCAGGGAGCTCTCACAGCGGTGTGTTTCAAGTGTACATTGTGTACTATGTTATATTATCTATTCTTATACCATTAAATATACATATTATATACTAATATATCAATTTGATATTATGTACTTCTAATAGTTTCACATAATTAGATAGGATTCCAGTAATTTGTGAGTGGTCAATGACTTGAATCATTGCTCTATGGATCCGGATTCCGAGCTTCCAAGGCTGCTAGAGGAAGGACGGTACGCGGCTTAGTGGATTTTCATCAAAAACGGTGGGTTTCCTGAGGGGACCTTAAAATCGTCCAATTGATCATGTTTGCTTGGGAAATTAGTTTGGTTTTTGGCATGTTTTGGCTATCCCTTTCTCAGGAAACAGGTTTCCACCCATCTATTGCAGAGTTTTGAGTTCCATGGAATTTAAACCATGTAACATGCAAGTGTACCACTGAAACCCAAATATGGACATCTGTGGAACCCATTGCTGCGGGTTCTTGGATGGGTAGGAAATGTGTTTTGTCAGTGTCATGATGGTTTTTTTTCCACAACCAGCCAAGATTGGTCATGATTGGAACTTCCAAACATGTGGGAATTAATGGGACAGATAGATTTCTTGGGGAAGATTAGCATCTTACTTAGATCCACTATTTGTATACTATTTGTTTGGGCAATTTTAATGGTAACTTTAGAGTCAAAGTTGCAGATCTCATCGTTTGAAAAGTGTCCAAGTTGGCCGCTGATTTGGGGAACCAGTTTTTTGGCGTATGATTTCCATGCTGATTGGTAAGTCTGAAGCACCCTAGCTACCTCCCGATGACACCAAATATGATTTTCTGTGTAATTTTTTTTTGACATCAATGCGGTAGACCATAAGCATCCATAAGCCATATTCCATTTACCACATTGGTATACCCATTACCTGGTTTGGAATACTTCCATTTAGGTAATTGGTATACCCCAATATGCCCCAATCTTTGGGGAGGGTTTGTGGCATTCGTGACGTACTGAGAATGGTCGAGAAGACCCGGTCCAAGCGAATTGGTGATATGGCGCGGCCATTTCGGGATGGCTTCATGCGGTCGACAAGTGAATGGTCACAAAGTCTAGTGTCTCGCTATATGGCAGTGTGTCAAAACCTTGTACCCCTGGTGAACATCAAAATAGCTGGTAAATGGATGTTCATCCCCCTAAAAATGGTATTAATAGGTATTGATCCATACCCATATTCAAGACATTTGAAATCACAAATTTTCTGGTGGCTTGCAGGATTTTCGGGATTGTGTTACCACGCGCTTTGATTCATAGATGTTATTAGAGGTGTTTCAGTCTTAAGCTGGCTCCTGAAGTTTATTGGAGTTGGATGTGCCTCGATGTCTTGACATAATGAACAGGTCAATATGATAAGCATTGTGCTTAGTTTGAGTTGCTTGTTGGTATGGGAATGAAGTTCCTCATCAATCTAGTGTTGAAAAAAGAACGTGTTTCCTTCCATCCCATTTGGGTCTGAAAGTGGTGTGAAAGTCACCCAGATTTGATGGTTATATAATCGCAAATTCTAGTAGAATATCATAGAATATCTACAATTGCCATAACTTGGGGATTCAACTTGAAATACCAAACAGGTGCAAGCTGCCTTGCGTCGCACCTGTTTTCATCCTTTATACATGTTTTGGGCTTGGGGTGTTTGGTGTTCAGTTGATTGTTAGACCACTCAATTTCAGACCCATTAGCTTCGCGCCTTGAGAATAGTTTCGCAGGATTTTTTGGGTGTCAGCTTTGTTGTTTGGGCCGTTTTCAGTGGTTTTCGGATATTGTTTGAAAGCTATTTCTCCACTTCTTTCTCCAGACATCTTTGTGGTAGTACGTAGTATCATGGCAGCAATACTATGAATGTAATATAGATACAACATATACAGATATATGTATTCATATCATTTCATATCAAAATGTCTAGAGATTGATATGATATACAGCTTAACAATGACATCAGTATCAGCATATGAGATGTTTTCGGGCATTTACTAAGTGTTTCAACATCAGTGAAGCTGGTGCCGCTGGTGCCCCATCAGCTGCCAGGCGTTTGATCCCGTCGTCGGTGATGCTTCGTCAGCCGACGCGATTGGTTCGCAGGAGCCCTGCAGCTGAAGCGGTGCCAGGTCAAGGTGCAAGAGAGGAAAACAACTGAGGATGGAACATGTGTTAGGTGCAATCTCATGCGTAGGTGTATTATATACTTAACAGATCTTAATAGTATGCCATTTCGGCAACAACAACTGAGCGATCTGTCACGGAACTGTGACAAAAGGAGTGCGGTGGCCCGATTGCCCGCCCATACAGTGTGTGCAGGGAGCCTTAAGAATCCTCAGAACATTGAATCAGCCTGCACCATTGTCATGTCAACGCGACAATGGCACGCACAAGTTGTTTACTCATGTTTTCTTTTCACTATGTTTATTGGACGTATGTCAATGAAAGATGAACATTTAGAAAGAAACACATACGTGAAAAGACATGAGTAAATGGTGTCAATGTCGATCAAACATGGAATTTAGTTTCAGTCACTAGACTTTTGCTGCAAAATCTATGACACTGGAGACAACGTGTGCTGAATGCTCACCAAATCATGGCTTGGCATCGCCTTAGAACCTCACATCTGAAACTGACAACTGATTACTGTACGATTTAGATGGTAAATTGATTCCTCAAATCAACATACAGTAGATTTATAGGAATGTATTATATATTTGTGATATGTATAATACCACCAGTGGATCAATATGGCATACGGTGGTATACTGTAGTATACAGACCGTTTGATATCCAGGGAGATACCATGGGGTCAAGATGGAAGTGGTGTCTCCAGCAGAGCTTGTCAGCCCTGGGTTTCCATATGACCGAGACTTGGAAAAGAACACGTTTATGGATGTTTATGGGCCATATGGGTAAAAACCATGGGTTCCAGTCAATGTTAATCTGAAGGAGTGCCCACAAATTGCGTCAATTGGCAGAGTCTTGGCCCCAAGACATGTTTCTCCACGAAAGGCGCATGGACGACAATATTTGTGTATATTTACATTTATGATCATTTATGCAACTATACAAAATTATATAAATGATCTACATGAAACACACACAGTATAACATATAGAAAGTCCATGCATCGGGACAGTTGGGTCGAATTGCCAGGATTTAGACACACACCGCCCAGGTGGACATTTGGGACATGGTGACTCCGATGAAGAGCATGACAATCAGGCGTGGAAAAAAACAGATCTTGATTGTTTCTTAAGTGTAGATATTCACATATTGTTTACTTGTCTATGTATCCATTGAAAGTATACCGTTTTTTAGTATCAGCATTGAAAATTATCATTGATCAGAACGTGCTTCCGTGCTGTCACTGCTTACCGATATTTTTGTGTTCTGATCATGGCTGTACGTCGTTCCTTCCAGTGAAGCCTGCTGCAGTGGTAACACGATTCGAGCCATTAAACCTACCACTGTTGATTGGCTATTATAAGGGGTTATATCTTTCTCCATCTCTGGGGCTCTATTCAAAGGGGTGTTTTGCTAAATTATTTCAGTTTACTTTTTTTTAATGATATTTTTAAATTGATGGAATTGGGCCCAACAAAAATTATGAAACAAAAAATCTATGAAAAAATATGTTTTCTGCGTTGTGGGGTGTTGGACGAGGTCGTTGAGCAGAAGGGTGCCCTGCCCCCTTCTAAAAGTAGTATTGGATGCACAAAATCGGTCCAAAAGAAAATATGTGTTTATTGTTATTATTGTTATTACTTTATTCTTTTAAATTTTAAATTACAATATGACCAACCTTTTCCATTTTGGGCTAGCTCAATGCATTCTGTTGCTTGTTCGTAGCCAAATTGCCTCTGACCTTTGCAAAGCTGAACAGCATCCCTTTGAATAGGGCCAGGGGGCCTTTGAATGATTCTACTTCTTGGACTGCAGATGATTTGTTATCATAGTCTATAGTCCATACTAAGCCATACTAGGGATATCTAAAAATCAAACAATAAAATGGCATAGCCCTAAGAATCGGTGTGACATTGGTGACAGCCATGGCATGCCATGGTACCTACGCGTCCCAGGAAGGAGCCAATTCTTTTGCTCCATTTGCCACGGAGGTCTACGAAGGCGGAACCTGATCCTGCACTGCTGAAAACGATTCTATCTACAATTCATTGGAGGACTTGTATATTACCCTCTGGTAAACTAACATAGCTATTGAAAATGGCCATAGAAATAGTGAGTTTTCCCATCAAAAATGGTGGATCTTTCCATAGCTACGTTAAATTACCAGAGGGTATGATAGGTTGCATTACTACTACTTTGGATGTTGGTGGATGAGACAGCTCTGGGACCAGTCCAAATTGATGGGATGATTGAACCTAACCCAAAAAAGCACAGGCTTCAGAAGTAGTTTGAAGCCGAATATCTCCTCATTGTCGTAGCAACCCCAAAAAGGATAGAAAAGGCTAAATTAATATTGAGCTATGTTGTGATTCTTGTTTTTTATTGCCATAAACTCTATTATTTTGTTCCATCTTTCTTGGGATTGCTAAGATGCTTGGCCGGGGCCAATGGCAAGGCTTGTTCGATCGAGAGCTGATGCTGCGCTTGGACGGAGTGGTTTTTTGGTGGCACAGCTGACGCAGCATGAAAGACCCCAGCTTGATGAGCTTATAGAGGTGATAATCCTTATTGGTAGGTGGCAAGGGGGTTTAACCAATAATCATGTAATGAGATATAGAAATATAATGCATTATATGAAATTGGTTTAAATGACCATATTTTAGGGATTCAGTGATATTCAAGGGGTATACGGTCTACGGGATACCTAAAGATATATATATATACATATGTATATATATATATATACATGGTCAATCATATACATGTACTCTCATGCGTGTCAATGTTATGATTTGGGGTTCTCTAAAAAAGAAGAGGGCCTTGAATAGGGAACATGACGATAAACGAGTGGATGGAATAGGGCCTACGGTACCCTATGTTTGTTTGTGTGGCCATTTTAATGTGGAAAAAAATGATAAACGAGCAGATGGAATTGGGTACCTGATTCTCGGACAAACCCGTCAAAATAGTTCCATTTGTTTCATGTTCTTAAAAATTGGGATAGGTCTACCATGGTGAAGCGAACGGCAGTCAATTGGTGTCACTTCCCTCATAGTTGATCATATATATATATATATGTATAATCATACATATTGTAATATATATATATATATATATTTAATCATACATATTATTTATATATATATTGTATTATATATATACTATGTATATATATATATATATATTTATTTATGTTATATATCATATTATATTATATTATATTAAATAATATTATGTTATATTATATTATATTATATCTCATTTTTAACTTATATATTATAAGATATTATTATATATTATATTATATGTTTTTATTTTTTTACA
>Ga0126342_10017569_pt1 | contig 12355 bp, 14 predicted proteins | sample Cyp1metagenome_FD_92528 | JGI IMG/M metagenome (GOLD analysis project Ga0126342, IMG submission 92528) | Coral microbial communities from Lord Howe Island, Old Settlement Bay, Australia - Cyphastrea 1 metagenome | ecosystem: Host-associated > Invertebrates > Cnidaria > Coral ... | reverse complement strand
TGCAGGCGCTATCTGTAGGGTGCGCGCTGTAGACATTCATTGTTGTAAGCTTTGACTTAAGCCAAAGCCAGCTTGCTGGTTGGCTGCTCCATGAGCCTCGTACGGTTAGCTTGCTAGCCATTCCCTCAGAACTCACGAAAGCTTAGCAGCCAGCAATAGCCGCATTTGCCAAGTGCGTGATTTTTCATATAAGACCCCCATACCCTCTGCACCCCGACCTGGCGGCATACAATCTAGGGCCTACGCCGTAGGCTCAAAAGGATTCTTCCCAAAACATCCCATGATTCATGGAATTTCATTCCCCGAAATCCCCAGCGAAATCCCCAGCGAAATGCCATGTTTACCTTTTGCCTTTCCATTGGATGAAAACTCCCAGGATTTGATGGAGCTTTTCCAGATGATCGACTCAGGAGATGGCCACCAATGGACTCCAGATGATCGACTCCAACAAAGATATGGAGATCTAATATGATTTAATGATCTAAACTGCAGATATTTGATGGGTATGTAACCAATGACTTCTGGTTGCTGGTTTCAGATATTCAGTATTGGTCCAGATTTTAATAGTTTTTAGCCCAAAAAGTCAGGTATTATCCCCCCAACTATGGCACGCGATGTGGCTGATGTCAGATTGTTCGAAGATTGCCAGACCTTCGCTCGCCACGCGAAAAGAAAAACCATTTTTGTCTCTGACTTGACGCTGGCAAAACGATGCCACAAATGAAGAGAAGATCTTGCCTGGCCGCTGAGAACCTCAGCAGACAGCAAACTCTGAGGCCCTGGTGGGGCGTACGCCTTGCCGGGGCCCAGTGATTGCCTTAGACGAATTTTTTGCGAAGAAAATTAGAATTCCGTGGCCTTGGTGCAATGAATGGCATCCATGATGAGCAAGGCATACACACGTCATCACCACCATCGTCATCGTCATCGTCATCGTCATCGTCATCATCATCATCATCATCGTCATCATCATCATCATGAACACCATCATCATCACCGTCACCGTCAAAGTCATTGCCATCGTCATCGTCATCATCATCATCATCATCAGCAGCAGCAGCATCACCATCACCGTCACCATCATCATCATCATCGTCATCATCATCATCATGATCATCATCATCATCATCATCATCATCATCGCCTTTGTCGTCAACATCATCCGCGTCATCGACCTCAACATCCGCATCATCACCATCACCAAACACCACAGTCATGATGCCTCCGTCAGCACCACTGTCGTGGTCAGCGCAATCATCATGATTATGATCGTCTCATCTTCCTCATCTCATCACTATCATCATCGTCATCATCATCATCATCATCATCGTCATCACCATCATCATCACCAGCATGGCCGTTTTGAAATCCCGTTTTAGACTGCGCTGTGCCCACTTGGCCGCCACTGCTACGTGATTGTTGTTCCAAGAAGTTGCTCTAATTTGGAGGGCATTTTTTCTGTGCATGGACATCAGGTGAGCTTGCTCGCCTCAGTACTTTCGGGTGAGCTCGCTTGCCTAAAACTATAATGGTATCTTCCATATAATTGAAGATGAACACTTGTATCTTCCATGCTATTGTAACAATGCTCCATAAAATTCCAAGCTTAGTACTGCTGGTCAGATTGCCGTCATCCTCTTGACTTAGGATTCCATATTGAGCAGCCACCTTAAACTTTGTCTCTACTTGGTTCATGGGAATTTCATTCACGCTCATGCTGGCATAATGATCGAGTCAGCAGCATATGCGTTTATCATTGGCGCCCTTTCCTCGAGTAAGACAATGCGCGTGACAGCGCCTAAACCCTCATCCCACTGAGACCCTAGCAATGTGTGGTGTGGGCGTGGATGCCGTTGGGGCCGGGGCCTTTGGGCAGGAGTTTTCAGGACAGATAGCGCGAGACTCTTCAGACATTTAGATATAACGAAAGTTTCTGCAAATGCGTGATAGAAGAGTTTCTGCAAATGCTCCAGCATCCTCCTTGCATCACGTCATCCTGTCACTATGGCAATTATGGCTTCAGAAGGGCTTGGCTTCCTTGGACAGGACCTTTGGAAGAGTATCTGTGGAGAACACTATCGATCAACGATACGCTTCGGACACATGACAATGAAGAGGATCCCGGGAGATGCAAATCTAATTTCACGTTGGAGCCATATTTTATATGAAGTTGTTTTGTATATCGCGATGTGAGCTGTCAAGTCTTTCTCCTCACTCCTTCTTCCATTGGTTCCCACTAGACGGGCTCTTCTTTCAGCGCTTCCGTTCATCCTTGGCAGGCTCTCGTCCACGAACATGCATATGCAAGGAGGATTGTTGCCTCGCTTCTTGGCAGCATAAAAAAAGTTCAACAGTGATTCGGTTCGGATTCCTTGCCATGTCAGCCTTCCCGTAGCCATGCAAGCGAACACGCACAAAGTATCCGGTTAATCTTTCCGTCACCTTTCCTACAGGGAGATACCTGTGTAAGCTGTTTCGAATTAAGAGCTGTCCGGCACAGCGCTGTGTTTGCAGGCGCAAGACTATCCTAAACCTGGGCGCAGTGGCTGTGATCATTGACGAGATCAGCAGCACATTCCCAACATTATGGTCTGATACCGGCCAGGGATTTGCCTTCCTTTCGATGCAGGCAGAAGAATGTAAATGTTTGGCACAAGATGGTGTGACAACAACAGCAGACGGTAGGCTCTGAGGCCCTGGTGGGGCGTACACCTCGCCAGGGCCCACTGCCAATGACCATGGCAGTTGCCTCACACGCAATTCCTTTAACAAAAAATGTGCTTTCTGGCACCGGAGCTTTGAGTGACATCCATGAATGAATATTTTGTGAAATGCGCCCAGTCATTTGTTGTTATGACACAATGCCATCATGTTTTTTCGTGAAATTATTGTGACGCAGTACTTTGAGGCCCAAGTCAATCAAGCCCCGTGGTTTTGAACATGGCTACGGTTAAATGTTTCACACTGAAACGTAACTTCGCCCTTGCCATCATGCGCTCAGAGAAGTTGATCGAGGCAAGACCTTGTGAAAAGAAGTACGAAAATTTGCCGGACGGTGGACTGATCAAGTGGCACTGGTACAAGAAGGAACGTTTGGTGACCCGCCTGGTGAGAAAGACAAAGTTTAACAGCATCAAGGAGATGCTGACCAGCGTGGGAGTCCAAGTCTGTGTTCCTGGCAAGACCATGGAGCAGGCACTGGTGTCTCAATGGCAAGTATTTCAAATGCCAATGCCATGAAATCTATATACATCGATTGCTCAGATATGAGTTGACTTTAACTTGATGTGCTCCTGTTGCAAACCGTTAGTACCTTCCATTGTCATGTCTTGCAACCCAGGACATCTACAAAGGCCTTGGTGCGAAATATCAAGGCCCAGTCATTGCTCTGGAATTGACACCTGTCCAGTGGCTGGAGAATGTGGAGCCCAAGTACCCCCGGAAGACCAAGAATCGCACTGCCATGAGAAAACCATCGGGGAAGGTGATGTGAACTGCATGAAACCATGTGGACTGTGGCTGAAAAGGCAGACTCTGAGGCTCTGGTGCAGTGATCTGCCAGCCACCAGGTACTTCAGATGCCTTTTTTTGAAAAAACCACTGGATGAACCCATCCTGGGCTGTGGCTGTTGATGGCAGCCTCTGGGGCCCTGGTGGGGCGTACGCCTTGCCAGGGCCCGGCGATCTGCCAGTGACCAGTTGCCTCAGACGGATTTGTATCAAAAAAACAATGCTATTTGGCCCTGCTGCAATGAGTGACATCTTTCATGAGCCAGGCAAACACATTGAATGAATACTTTGTTGTATCTTCTGACATTACCATCATCATAGAATAGCGTGAAGTCATTGTGATGCAGATTCTCAAGCCCAAGTCACTGCATGCACGGCCCAAATTGCGAAGAGGGCCATTTCACTACATGTTTTGCATTGCAGCGGAATTTCGCCCTTTATGCTATCATGCGCTCAGAGATGTTGATCGAGGCAAGACTGCCTTACCCTCATCCTTGCCATGTCCACTGTAGCTGTTCACAATGCATTTCTGAGCAGCTTCGTGGATCAGTGCTGGCAACATGTTCCTGTGATTTTCAACGGTGAGCTTGCTCGCCACTCGATAGCTAATGGTGAGCTTGCTCGCCCCTGGACATGATGGTGAGGTTGTTCGTCCCTTTTCGATTGAACCATGTAAGATATGTTCAACATGACCAATCCAAAGCAATTTCACCTAAACACCCTCCACAAAATTGTCTCTACTGTGTTCTTGGAAATTTCATGTACGTTCATGTTGGCAAAAAGCTTTTGCCGTTGTGTTTGTGCGTGGCGCCCTTTGCTCAAATTCATTCCAGCCACCGGCTCAAGTACAAACCGCCAACCCCTGGCAGCACAACGGCAAAAGTCACTTTGACTGGCAAATCAAGAAATATTGGAAGAACACAATAATTTATCTCAGGTGGCCTTTTCGAACTTGCTATATAGTCAGTTGCCCTCTGGGCGCTGGTGCCATGGCGTTGCAGCCTGAACTTGGGGCTGGAGAGGTCAAGAAAGACCAGCAATCAGACAAGTCAAGTTCCTATGGCTACAGTGACTACAGTGACGAAAACTGTGCTACTCCTGAAGGCAAGGGTGAACCCCCACCAAAGTCTTCCGCCCAGACCAAAGGATCCAAAGCCATCGTGGCTCCCCAGCCCGCGCCAACCAGCTGCCGAGATGCCTCAAGCCGCCGAGATGTTCAGGGAGAACTCTCAAACTCGGCTCCTGTGAGTGGTGACTTACCAATGTCAACTGGATTGGATCGTGGGGAACCTCCTTCCAAGATGGCAAGGGGGGAGAGGGTGCCTCCACCATTGACGATAGACATAGTGGATGCTTCAAAGCTGAAGACGCTTACCTTGTGGATTGCCCTGACAAGAGCACAGTTTGAATCTATGATGGCAGGCAATGAGGTGGTTCCAGACGCTTACTCCGGACGATTCGGGCTGAAACGTACCATGTTCAAGGCCGTTCAACGGACCAAGACTTTCATGGGATGGCAATCCAAAGAGGAACGAGAATATCTGGCCATGCGAATTGAGATCTCACCCCTGGGATACATGAGGAAGATGGAACAAGGAATTCTGGTCAGGTGCGGACCTGGTGAGTATCGATGGGTGGGAGGCATCTACGGTCAAGAGAATGACGTCGAAGACGGTGAATGGCTTTATCGCATCATCGGTAATGCGTACCACTTTGGAGAGCCTAAGGACCGTTTTTCATCTTAGCCTGCTTTGAAAGTCCATGGCCAAAGGTGATGGCATAGAGACAGTTGTCAGCGGGGAGAGAGAAGAGAAGAGTTCGAGTCTTCGCGTGCTCATACTTTTGCTTTTATGTTCTGTTGTGATTTACAGTTGTCGTTCATTGCACCAGTTTTCTGCTCATGGATCTGATTTCATGTCACGAAGATGATGCTTGCGAAACGTCTTGAGAGGTTTCTAGGTAGTTGATTTCGGTTTACCTGTCAGACTGCCACAGTTGACTGGCCTCTGAGGCCCTGGTGGGGCGTACGCCTTGCTAGGGTGCAGTGATCTGCCAGCGACCAGGTGCTTCAGATCCATTTTTAAAAGAAAGGCCCTGGCGGGGCGTACGCCTTGCCAGAGCCCGGCCATCAGACAGTAACCAGTTGCTTCAAACGCATTGATTTAGAAAAACAAGGCCATTTCGTTACATGTCTTGCACTTTAGCCCTTTATGCTATCATGCGCTCAGAGATGTTGATCGAGGCAAGACTACCTTGCCCTCATCCTTGCCATGTCCACTGTAGCTGTTTGCAATGCATTTCTAAGCAACTTCGTGGATCAGTGCTGGCAACATGTTCCTTTGATTTTCAACGGTGAGCTTGCTCGCCACTCGATAGCTAATGGTGAGCTTGCTCGCCCCTTGACATGATGGTGAGGTTGTTCGTCCCTTTTCCTTTGCAACATGTAGGATATGAGATTTTTGACATTCGAAAATCATTTGAATACATTGACGATGGCGAACAGTGTCTTCCCTGCGACATTCAACATGACCAAGCCAAAGCAATTTCACCTAAACACGTAGCAAATTTCGTTCATTCTCTTCTGTTCTTGGAATGGGGTAGGGATGACTTTAAAAATGGTCTGTGTTTGCATTGCAGTTTTCAGATCGACCCCAGGCCACCTGATAGTTCCCAGAGCCGTCCCCCAGCGTTTAGTTTTTGATGGGCTCACACTCTTCTCCGGATCTCACAATCACTGTCGTGGGTCCTTGTGACGCGACACTTGCAAAAAGGCGTCGCATTGTCTCAGGATTGCATGATGCTTTCCAGGCTTTCGGCTTGGATGGCAGCAAATACGCTCCACAGGCAGTGTTTGCTTCAAAGAGGCAGTTTGAGAGGGAGTGCCACATCAGCAGGTCCCTTCTACGTTGTGCTGAGGAATTGTGCTTACAGATCATGAAGGACCTGTCTGATCGATCTGATCGGTGTGTCTTCAGCTCGTCATGCACTTGCAGTACTTGCGCTGAAGTTGGGACTGGTAACGACAGTGCCAATGAGCTTTGAACTTCTTAGCTTTATGTCGAACCTTTAGAAACGCAATTAGAAATTCACAGTGGTCTGCTCAGCGTGTACAAGTGATTGAACGATGCGGGCTTTCCCTGCATACATATAGAGCATCACGTGGAAAAAAGCCAGCTGTAGTAGAGCAGTGTCCTGACATGTCACCTTTGTTTGATTTCATTTTGCCGGCCTTAAATCAAAGCACAAGCATTCAAAGAAATATTTTCATTGAACACGGGCGTCAGAGGCATTTTCCTTTTCGATTGCTTGACGGCATGTTTAATCATAGGCTTTAACCATCCCTTTTCCCAGCTGCTAGGTCGCTGCAAAACAAGGAGTTTGAGTTGGTCTTGGTTAGATGGTCTCCCAGGACAGGTCACAGGAGAAATATAATGAAATATACTATAAACTTCCCCCACAAACATTGTCTCTACTTACTGTGTTCTTGGAAATTTCATGTACGTTCATGTTGGCAAAAAGCTTTTGCCGTTGTGTTTGTGCGTGGCGCCCTTTGCTCAAATGAGACAACTGTGTCTGTGTGTGACAGTAAGTATAAGCCATCTTCCCACCGAGACCCTATGGCAATGTGTGGTGCGGGCGCGGACACAGTCGGGTGTCTGGAACGGGAGTCTGTCTTGAATGGTCGGTTTGTGATCAAGATGTATCCAGGCCAGGCAGGTCGCGCTTCTCAGCTGCGCTTTTGATCAAAGTTGGGCACCCAAACAAAAGGAAAAAAAAGTGCGGCGCGGTCACGGATTTTGGAACGTCTTTTTCCCACCTGCACACAGACTCACAGACGCACACACCTGCCCGTGCAACAGCTCCAGCACCCAAGAAGCAATTGTGATCAACAACATTTCAGACAAAAGCATGTCCCATGGTAGAGCCACCTTGGAAACCTTGATTCAAGGAGAGACGCTTTTTGTTCAGGGTCCATAGTGCCATCATCCTTGTCATGTCGTCTGTAGGTGGTTACAGGGCATTTCCTCACCCGTTTTACGGATCAGTGATGGGAACGTGTTTTGCAGTTCTGGTTCGCCCCCTTTCCTTCACACACTGGCCAGTATGAGATGTTTGAAATTTGCAATCCGTTGAATACATTGATGCATGATGGGAAATGGTGTCTTCACTGCGACAGTCAACCTCATCAGCGTGTGCACTGCGCAGATTGGGAAAGCAAATGCACAGGTCAATGTTTTCATGAGGCCCTCACATAAACATGCTATGCAATGAGACTAGAGCAAAACTCACTGTCTTGCAGCGCCATTTTACAGTTCAACAGACACTTGAGCGGGGATTTATCTAGCAGTAGCACTCTGCCACTCCAATTGCAGCTGCCTTTGAGGCTCCCTATTACTGTGTGCACTGTGACTTGCATGGCTTCACTTCCAGCGACCACAGACGACACGTGTGCAAGAAACGTATCAGTGCCAGTCTTCCTAACGCGAAGTTGAGACTCCGCTACTGGATCTACATAGGCCGGCTCCGTCGGTGTCTAGTCCTTGCTTTCCAACAGCATGTAGGAATAGCACCCTGTTTTACCACTATTGGAATGCGTTGGCAACCGAATGTGCCTTCTACAATGGAAGTCAAGGGCCGTGACTCAGTGCGTTGTTGCTCATGGATCAGACCTAGATGAGAGTCACAGGCACAGTACAGAAGGTTTGCAGCGTGGAATCTTGAATCGTTGCAACTCACTCGTTTTAAAGGCCTTTTTGGTTGAGATGTAATGAGCCAATAAAATTGTGTGTGTGCACATGAACCAGCCTAATCCATTTATTCTGTCTAAACGTTTGAAGCAGAACTACTTTCTTCAAGTGATCCCGACGCACTATTCTGACATAGTTTCTGACACCCCATCTGGAAGTAAGTATATGTTGGATATCTATTCTGGCAGACTATCTGACATTCTCTCTGGCATTCTTTCTGACTTTTTCTTCTGGCTATATAGACATCTGGCAGGTAGGGAAACAAGATGAAAATATGTTGCAACCATGGCTTTAGAAGCACCCTGCTTCCTTGGACAGGACTGTTGGAAGAGTATCTGTGGAGAACGCAACCAATGAACGATCCGCCTCAGACACCTGAAGATGGAGAGATTTTGCAGGAGATTCGCAGGAAATTCCATGTTGAGGCCACATATATGGCAAGTCGTTCTTTCATATCGCTTTCTGACCTGTCAAGTCTTGCGTAACGTGCCTTTTTGTGGACAAAGCCGTTTTCAACCAAATCCACCTGGACGGGCTTTTCTTTCAGCGCGCATGTTCTTGCGTGGCAGGCTTCTATCCCTGAAGACGCAGACATATTGGGGGACGCTGCTTCGCTTCTTGACAGAAGACAGGACTGCCACCGTGAAAAAGGTCATAGCTAGATTTAATTTATTGCCCAGCTGAGGATTGACGCGAAGTGCCACGAGCTCCTGCTCAAACTTCGCGACTACGGCTTTTACGATTATTGAAGGTCTTGAAGATGGGAAAATCTTTATATCCACAGTGCCGACCAGTTTTCTGGTGCGTGGCGCATGTTGCTGTGTCTGGGTTCTTAGATGCGAGAGCGATCAGAACTGCGCAAAAAAAGTTCTCAGTGGCAAATCATCATCTGAAGCAGCTGTTTCCAGGTTCTTGTCAAGATTACATGATATATTATATCCCTCTTTCTGCCGGCAGAAGCATTGTTGCGTCACAACCTTCAGAAAATAAATGGTCTGCAGGATTTTGGCCCAAGGATTTGGTTTAGAAGATGAGAGAAAACAATCAGCAATGCCGCATACCTCCACCTCCTGGACTCCAGAAGGCCGCGCAAATTTCCAAGGTTGGCAAATTCAAGCCGAGCCCACGCTTCATCCAGGTGATGCTTATGAGAAGCATGTCTTTAGAAAAATTGGAGAAGCATATCAAATATTTGCAGACAGAACCTTTGACTTCCATTTGCATTGTTTTTTATACCTGGTGCACATTTTTTTGTTCTTCGGGGAAGAATAAAGGTTGCTGCAAAAATGTCATGCCGCGCTTCCTGAGGGTTCGGAGTCTGCGCGGAAATTGGCGCGGCGCTTGGAGCGGCACAAGCAACGCCGACAAGGATTCAATTCTTCATCTCAGATGGAGCAGTTCTGAGCGCTTTGGATTTCCTTCTATTTGCAATTAGTAGCTTCGCGGCTTGCATTCACTTTGTTAGGTCTTGAGTCTTGGTGCATAGTTCCTGAAGGCTAGCTTTGCTTGGTGTGACATGCCTCTGGACGAAAAGCAAGCTACTGTCAAAAAATGCACATGTTACAAATCACAGAGCTTTGCAAAAAGAGAGGTAATGAGGGCATCACACCGGATCATCCGAGCAGTGTCAACGCTTGCGGTGAGGAGCAGTTAGGATGAAACCGCGTGCTCGATAAGTATTTCTGGGTTTCACGCGGGTCCTGGAGCAAGCTGAAACTAAGCCACAGGGAATGCATCTGAGCAACAACAAAAAAGCCAATGGTGAGCTTGCTCGCCACTAGTCGCTACTGGTGAGCTTGCTCGCCTCTAACTTGTACTCCTGATGCTCAGCTGGCTCGCCTTCGTCCGCATGTGTCTCTGCAATGTTGTCAATGCGACAGAATAAATCAGCCTGATACACGTTGCATAATAGCGGGTGTCAAACATGAGCTCACTCACAAGCCAGAAGCTTCACAAGGTGGTCTCGATTTTCACAATGTTTCAAGACAAGAGCCAGAGGCCTGTGCAGTTTGGAGTTCACAGTGGAGCAGTAGGACACAGACCAGCAATTTTTGATCTTCTATAGCACCATCGATTTCAGTTTGGTGCGCGTCATGTTTCAGATCAGTTCATTGCCGCTTACTCACACGACAGCGCAGGAGAGATCTAGTGAAAGTTATTTACCTTGGCACCGTGACTTTTTGAAGCCGAGCATGTCCATTTCAACGTGCTTGACACTAAAACGACCCAATATAGTTCATGACAATATGCTGCCATGAGCAAAAGCATGTCAAAACAAAAACATCATGTCGAAATTTGCAGTTAGCAGTTGCGAAACATTTTCGATGCTAGATATTTTCGATTCCTGTATCACAGATCGTATTCCAGCAGCATGACCAACGAGGTGTACAAGTGGCCAATCCAAAGTCGTCGGAAGAAAAGAGAACCTGCGGCGCCAAAGTGCCTCAAACGGCCGCCGCCATCAGTGCTGCCCGGCGCAAATAAGCGTCAGAAGCCGTCTGCAGCAAGCCCAGCCACACTTCTTGGGCCGACACAGGCCGCAGATCGTGTGGCCGTCAAAGACTCGGAGCATCTTCACACTCTGGCTCAACGTTTGGCTACCGGGCGGACTGACGCAGTGCTCCTTCAAATCCTACACGCGAATCCATTCAAGAAGACTTTGCTCGACAAGCCGCCGTCCATTACAGGCAGGGTTAGATAAATTGCATCACTCAACCAAGTCAAAATAGCTTTGTTTGTTCTTTGCATCACATGTTTCTTTCTTGGGCAGACAGCAGCCAGGTGGTCAGCCATGCAGAGGCATGACCGCAGACCTACATGGATCGACTGTCTTTGTGTTGGATACTTTCATGCGCCGAGGCACTCTTCATGCAGACGTGGCACATGTGCGTGCAAGGGACAAGCGAAACACAGCAGCGAACTCCAGCACTAGTTTTTCTCTCGGAACACTTTCAACAGTCAAAGTTCAAGATCTGTCCAACACAAGAGTCGAGCTTGTGGTGACCACAGTTCACGGGCGAGATGTCCATCTGGAGAAAGTTGGAGGCAAGCTTCAAAACTTGGACCTGCTTCCCTTGCCGCTGCCATCTATGCAAGCGCCAACATTGAAGGGTCCCATGTCCAATGGCGACAACGAAATTGTCACCGTCGCACCCCAAGCCGCATTACACCACACCCAGACATTTGGTACAGCCAAAGAGCCCCATAGAACTGAGCCAAGAGCAGACAAGATGTGGTCAGGTTGGATTCTGGACGTGCCGCACTCTGTGCAGTTTTGCGCGCAGCCACATCGATGTGTTACGTGCAAGGGAAGCGGTGGAGCAAAAGTTGAGGACAAGGGGAATTACCAGGTCACAGATGCTGATGTGCTTCGAGCTTTTCCAAATGTCATTGTTGTTAAAGCGCCGCAGCAAAAGAGGCATTTCATGACCAGGCGCTACTTGCTGGAGATCTTGCTGCATTTCTATAGTTCTCTCAATTGCAGAGAAATCCGTCGCAAGCTCATGGATGTTTGCGCTGCGCAGACATTGCATGCTGATTTGCTCTGGCAGGCGCATGCGACACCGAAGGCCGAAGTTCTGCGGTGGACAGTCCGGCAAGCCTTTGGTAAAACCTTGGGAAACATTGTTGAGTCTCTGCAATCCAAGCTCTTTGTCTACAACGGGCAAGGTATACGTCACGATGGCAACATGAAATTGGCCAAACGAGTGATGGTGCCTAAGGAGAGGATCTTCCCTCGCTTGGGTCGGAAACGACGCATCCTCGGCAGTCGCAAGAGGTTCGGGCGGGTCGTCCTCGCTTTCACAGGCTGGGTGGTGTTTCTTGAGATCTGGAAATCAACAGTCAGATTGAATAGCATCTAAAGTTGTTTTAAAGTGGAAAACATTGTGTTCCTCAACATGAGCACCTGGCCCTCTCTATAGGTGTCGATGGCAGTTTATTAGCCCCACCATGCATCGTAAAGACCGAGTCCCACAAGGAAATTGCAGCAACCTTGCGGCCCCTGCTGTTGCAGCTCAAGCACTCACGCTTGCGCGCAGGATGTTCCTTGCCAAATATACCCTGCATGGTGTTTTCTTCCAAGCCAACGAAAATTA
>Ga0126342_10017568_pt1 | contig 12356 bp, 7 predicted proteins | sample Cyp1metagenome_FD_92528 | JGI IMG/M metagenome (GOLD analysis project Ga0126342, IMG submission 92528) | Coral microbial communities from Lord Howe Island, Old Settlement Bay, Australia - Cyphastrea 1 metagenome | ecosystem: Host-associated > Invertebrates > Cnidaria > Coral ... | reverse complement strand
TCCAAGGCCCAGGACCAGTAGAGGCCCCATTTCACTTTAGTATGTTTGTTTGCTGGGTTCACTATTGCAGCAAGCTGTGCCAGAGCAGCCCCTGCAGAAGGGAAGCAAGCCTTTTCCAAAATTGCCAAATTCAAACTCCAAGCCTTTCCCAAAAGAAACAATCCCTTATTAATTGCAGCATCTGATCTGTCCGCAGGGTTCACAATTGCAGCAAGTTTTTCCAGAGCTGATCCTGGAGCCAAGAGAAGAAACAAAGGCCTTTTCCAAAAGCAATTGCCAAGTTCAAAGCCCAAGCCTGTCCCACAAAAAATCAGATCGCTTGCTAAACCCTTGTTAAACAAAAACTTTTCCGGAGGAGGTCCTGCAGCCAGGAGAAGAAAGAAAAACCTTTTACAAAGCAACCTGTTCTTTCTCTTTCGCTTTCTCTTTCTCTCTTTCTCTTTCTGTCTCTCTTTTTATTTCTCTCTTTTGTGTTCTCTCTTGTTCTTTCTCTCTTTTTCTTTCTCTGTTTTTTCTCTCGTTTTTTCTTTCTCTCTTGTTTTTTCTCTCTTGTTCTTTCTTTTTTTTTCTTTCTCTTTGTTTCTTTCTCTTTTCTTATTTCTCTTCTTGTTTCTCTCTTCTTTCTCTCTTTTTCTTTCTCTCTTTGTCTTTCTCTTTCTCCTTAGCTGCAAGACTACAAGTGCTACCAGTACTACAAGTACTACATGTTCACCGGCCAGAACAGAAGTTATCATTAGGTTTCAAATGTCGACAATTAAAATCCTTACTTAACTGATCTTAAATGTATGATCATATTATTTTATTGGGGGAACAGTTTTAAAAACTCAATTTTAAAGAGGGCATAGCATTTGTTGAGGGGCGGGGCAAGACAAATCAGGACGGAACATTAGCGACTTTAGCTATACATGGGGAAAGCAGTGTCTTATCTTGCGATTTGCAAAAAACACTGCTTATACTATCATGGGATATATAGTGGGTTCCCCCAAATGGATGGTTTATATTGGAAAATACCGTGAAAATTGCAGATAACTGGGGGTACCCCCATGACTTAGGAAACCTCCATATATGGCGCCGATTGAGCCATACTACGCGCACATGAAAGCCGATGAAATCGTTTTCCGAATCCCAGGAGAGCCTGACAAGTCTGTTGTTGGGCCTCTTCTTTTGTTTCCTGGCTGCATTGCATAGCCAGAGCAGTTGATGACTTTAGCGGGTTTTACTATGCTCTAGGTCAATCTTGGATGGGTACTTTAATCCTTTAGTCTTTTGGTATTAATGGGATGATCTACGTTCGCCAGCGAAGAATTTATTGTTTTGCAGGGTATCTACGATTGGCCATGTGTTGTACTACTCCATATATTGGGGACTCGGGGACTTTCGGAATATCATGAAACATGAGCTGGGAATCTCAACAGGCCAACTATAATTCTGGGATTGTTCAATCCGCTTTTGACATTGTTCACCTGGATTTGCTGAAGGCGTGTTTTGTTTCTAAAATTAAAAATGTCCATTGGTCAACCCACTATTTGGGGAACTACTGGGAATCATAGGAAAGACTGTACTTTCGTATACTTTCGTCCTTCATTATTTCGCTAATCATGAGAATGTTTATGAATTATTAAGGAAGTTGTTTTTTGATGACTATCTATGATTTTAGGAGACATTGATTATTCCAAAGATTTCCTAAGTATATATTAGATACCCATGTGCTATTGGTTCAATCCCATAAGTAATATAAAGATGTAATAATATTGAGCGTCCGCATATCCCCAAATGGAGGTTTCCTAAAATAGAGGTACCCCCAAAACATCCTGTTTAATTTGGTTTTCCATTATAAACTAACCCTCTATTTCGGGGTACCAGCATTTATGGAACCCCCAATAAATCATTTCAGATTACAGTCAAATCTGGATAAATCTGGACAACCTGTAATGTTCACCAACCAAAAGGGATAATTATAGCTGGTTGGTGGTTTCAAACATCAATGAATTATTGTCCATGATATATTGGGAATGTCATCATCCCAATTGACGAACTCCATCATTTTTCAGAGGGGTAGGTATATTTTCCATGATATATGGGATAATTCTTCCCATTTCTTCCCATTGACGAATGCGTTTCATGGTTAAAACATGTTAAAACCACCAACCAGATACCCTCTGGTAAACTAACGTAACTATGGAAAATCACCTTTTTTTTTTTGGAAAACTCACTATTTCTATGGCCATTTTCAATAGCAAACTGTTGACATAACCAGAGGGTAAAACCACCAACCAGATAGCCATGAACAGCAACACTGGTCACCTTCTAGGACCCTGTTTGAATCGGACGGCGGAGAGTTTGTGGCGGTTGTGGTTTTTGTTTGAATCGCTTCGAGAAGCAATTCTAAGCCATATAGAACGTATGTGTATATATTATTTAAGATATATTTATAATTATATATATATATTATTGTGGCATGTTATTGATTTACTTATTTATATATACATACAATAGGGGATATGCTGTGTATGTGTATATATATATGTATGTGTGGCTCGCCGCAAGGTTCAGCTGTTTTCAGGTTGGTGAATTATTCTGATTCAGCCAGATACATACCGTATGTAGCCTGTTATTGATCATTAAACCCTATCAAAACACACTAAATCCATATTGTTGATGATTAAGCCCCGATTTTGATAAGTCCCAATTTGGGTAGCTCCGGGGAATGTCATTAGCTGAGCGGAGCCGCTGAAACATGGGCCTTGACTTGAAAGCTGGCATCCAAATTGAATATCCCACCACCTTTGAGACATTAAAACCACATCAACGCTATATATCAACCATTTGAGCATTGAGCAGCGTTCAAAGTTCGTGTTGGTTGATGATTAGGGATTATACTAGCCTTTATGGACTGGGGGTTATCATAATCCATGAAGTGGGAGTCCTTTCCCTTATTTGACCTAGAGCTTTTGGGACGATCCTCCACTAAAACCAAGAAATCCACCTAAATCTGGCATAACGACATAACGACCTCACTGCGACCTCATTGGAATGACGGTTAGTATGGGGAACTTACCTCAAAGAAGACTTATTTCAGGAGGCCGGTTGATAATTTGACTCATGGTTTCGTGTTTTTTTTCTGCTTTATTCCCAGGTTTTTTGTCGATCTTTTCAATTTTATTTTGCGCCTATGATTGTTTTGTATGTGAATATGACTTTTTTTATTTGGTGGGGTGGGGTGAACTGGGATGATAACGTTCAATTGAAATGGTTTCCAATGTTGATGCTGCGGTGATGATGGACTTGGGGTGGGGCGGTGAAGGGGTTGGGATGAAGGCAAAGCCGTTCAATGGACGTGTGGCAATGTACACGCTCTCTTATGTTTGGCGTTACCACTTGCACACTCAGGCCAATCTGCTTGTAGAAATTGTCAAACTCGCTTAAGATGACATACGTTGAGTAAAAAAATGAGACGTAGGCGCAACTTTGCCGGTGCCCTTGTGCTGATCTTCCCCTACAATTACGACGCAATAATTAGAAAAGCCCAAGGCTAAATATCAGTGCGTGACCTTATTTCAAGTTACCCTCTGGTAATTTAACATAGCTATTGAAAATGGTAATTTTTAATGGGAAAATCCACTATTAATGGTGATTTTCCATAGCTATGTTAAATTACCAGAGGGTAATCAATCCTTATCATTTACCCCCAATAAATTACCCCATTTGGTGGCGTGGGACTCAGGAATTGTTTTTGTGGGCAATGACCAATCTGGGTTTTATATATATATCTACAATGTCGGCCCCCCTAGATAGCTAAGTTGGTGCACATAACTCCAATAACTATGGTTTATTATACGCAAATAACTATAGTATTCATGGTGGTTATAAACCAACTTAGCTAACTATGGGGCACCACATTCTACAAATATCTTTGGGTACTGGAGTTTACAAACCCTATGAAAATGGATTGGGCATATAAATCCCTATAAGTCCCTATAAATCCCTATAAATATATATATATATATATCCCCATTAACTAGTTCGATAGATCACCTTAAATCCCCATATAAATCCCCACATAAATCCCATTGGACTTATGAACCAACTTAGCGTTCACGAAGGGCACCGCTACTTGGGACGCATCCAGGCTATTTGTCGCTGAAGATCTGCGTTCGGCACCGGGGCAGCAGTTGGATCAAAAACGGGGATGTCACCGTGAAATGCTGATTTTACCCATTCAAAATACCGATTTTACCATTAAAAATACCGTAAATGATGATTTAACCTCAATAATTAATGGTGACTTAACCAACTAGAATAGGGATTAATCCAAAATTCCATAAAATTGATAGTTTACCAGTAGGAGTAGGTATCCAGAAATCAATGTGGATTTTACGATCAAAAACAGGGATTTGACTTGGTTGTGCCCACGGTTTTCTTTTGACTCACAAGACCTGGGTCAACCAACTAGATGGATAGTTGCTCGTACGCCTTCAACTCTTGCCATGGGAAATTTTGTTTGGGCTATATGAACCTAACCGGTTCAAAATATGTATGTGTTTTTGAAGGGTATCAAAACTGACCCTGAAAAGGCGACTCGAAGTCACAAAATATGGAGGGGGTTCTTAAAAATCCCAAGTCGCCATAGGTTTCAATATTCAAATGGTATATATAATAACTTGGATAATTTGGGGTTGGCCCATGTCTTTGGAAATCTCGATGTTGAAATGGCTCAAAACCTGTTATTGCCATATGACAAGGGTAATAACCATCCAGCAACCAGCTGCTTAAGGATACCTAGGTACCAGGGTTTTGACCCATATGACCATTGTCATCCCATTATCATCCCAGTATCCAGGATTATCCCATGATTTTCCAATCAAACCTTGATTATCCGGGATTGATAGTGGGATTCTTTTCTTAAAAAAAAATGGAATTCCCCCTGATGATTTCTCCCAATTTTATCCAATCAAAATCCCATGGATTTCCTTTTTAATAAGGGAATTTGGTCTAGCACGCGAGTCGCCATCCCCAACCTTGGATGATCTTGGATGGGTAGTTAGTTGATGTTAGTTGCATCCTGTAGTTGTTTTTGCTGCAAATGGAAAAATAACCATTAATATAACCATATATATATATATATACCACCAGCAAAAGATGACACAGTTTTGTGGACTAAAAAACAGACTGACTATGGGTAAATGATGATATTCATGGTATGGGAAAGGGGACCGAAACTATTTTTACCAAAAGGCCGTGGACTGGTCAATAGATAAAATTCAAGCTCACTGGGCAAAATTTGATTTTCACCAACCAACAGGTGGGATTTTGAACCATGGATTATTACCTTGGTTCTTGTCAATCACCAACAATCAATATTAATCATTCAAGTTTGGTTTATGGTAGATATAGCTACAACGTGAGGCCCCCAAGATAGCTAAGTTGGTTTAGAACTCCAATAACTATGGTTTATGGTACTTACAGGTATAGTTACTGGGGCTTATAAACCAACTTATAACTGGGGGGCCTCACATTGTACAACTATAGTTCATGGGGGTTATTTCATGGTTTATAAACCAACGTTCACATCACTGGGAGGCCCATCCCGAGGGTAAATTTTGGATATCCCTGGATGGCCGAACTCTGGCGCCGAACTTTTCAGGTGGAATTGTTGCAATTGGTACAAGGTGGTGCCCCCCAGTTGTAAATTAGTTTAGAATCTCTTTTGACTAGTTCGATATACAGTATCACCAACTTAACCCTAGTGAAATTGGAATTATTCGCACCAACTTAGCTATCGAACGGGGGCACCACCTTGTATGAGGATAATCTAGCTATCGGTACATGGGGGTTTCCATAAATGGGGGATCCCAATAGCTGGATGGTTTATTTCCATGGGAAAATCCCATCTATAAATGGATGATTTGGGGTACCCCCATTTCAGGAAACCTTCATATGGTTGATTAGTGATTAAAACAGCCTCCGGTGTCATCAAACATATGATATTATTGCTGGATTTTTTTGGATGTCATGAACTATTGATGAGCCTCCACTTTCACAGCTCGACCCTGCGTGTCTCATTGTTTGAAGGAAGGACTTTACTCTCTGGTAATCATCTCCATGGCCGCCATATGGCGTGAAACAGCTTCGAGAATTTCGTTCGATGATTTGCCGCCCTCTGGTCTATGATTTTTCAGAGGTGAGGATAAGCTTACCCGGCCTGGTAAACGTTCACATAGCTATGGAAAATCACCATGCTTTTTTCATGGGAAAATCAACTATTTCGATTAGGGCCATCTAAACCATGGCAAACTGTTCAATAACCAGAGGCTATATAACCATGCTATTAATGGGAAAATCAACAAACTAAATGGCCATTTTCAATAGCTATGTTACAAATTACCTGGAAAATGGCCATAGAAATAGTTGATTTACCCATTAAAAATGGTGATTTTCCACAGTTATGTTACAAATTACCAGAGGGTAGCCCCAGTTTTCTGGGTGCCTCGCTTGGATCACATGGCTTGCCACAAGAGGGCACGGAGGCGATAGCTTCCTTCGCAGCCTTTACACACAAGAAGGTTGCTGATATATAATAGGAATGTAATGGGAATATCATGGGAAACATAATAATGGGAATATCATGGAATGTAATATATCACCAACCAGAAGGCCTTTCAAAGAAAGTAGCCTTTACTCACATGAATCACATGAATGAATCTTTGAAAACAAATAGCTTTTACAGAGAAGTCTTTACACAGAAGAGCTTTTAGTTCGATGATTTTCCCAGCGAACGAAACCTCCATTTCCAATGGGTTTTTCCCATTGCAACTTTCATTGTTCGGTGATTTTTTCAGCTATAAACTTCCATTTTTCCCCTGGGTGAGGGCCTCTAGATTTAACAAAGATGCCACTCCTCCTTCACCCTCTCCCAGCTCGGCTGGACCCGAACTCCATATCGCCAGGTCAGGATGCTGAGGGCGACGGGACCCGAACGCCAGACAGAATGCCGGATAGAATGTCAGACAGGATGTCAGAACATATGTCAGAAAGAATGTCAAAATAGATGCTGAAAAGAATGTCACAATACATGCATATTTATATACTGTAATTACATTTACATTTGCCATATATACTTCCAGATGATATGTCAGAAACTATGGCAGAATATTGTGTTAGGTGGATCACTCAAAGTAAGGCAACTAGGTGATTTCCCCATCTTTTCCCACTGTGTTGAGGGGATTTCCCAGGAAACAATGTTTGATGACACTTGAAGGTAAGTCTTCCCACCCAAACCCGTTTCTCCAGGTCTGATGTTGAACACCCCGTGTCATCCTTCTTTCGCATGCTCTACGGCTGGATGTGGCTCAGCTGCGGCGCAGGATAGATCTTGGTGCCTGGTGCAACAGGAAAGGTTAGCGAAGTCGGTTTCAAACTGATGAAATTAAAGGGTGTATAGATGTTTTTAGTTTTAAATGGATGTTTATGGATGTTTTAGCAATATTTATGGATGATATGGATGTTTTTCGGTGTTTATCGATGTGTATGCATGGGCTGGATGTTTATGCATGTTTATTGACGTTTATGCAAGTTTATGGATGGTTATGCGTATGAAGGTTTATGGATGTTTCTGGATGTTGATGAATGTTTATGGAAGGTTGTCGATTTTTTTTTGATGTTTATCAATGTTTATGGATGTTTGTGAATCTCTTCGGACGTTATAGATGTTTTTGAATCTTTATGGATGTTCATGAATCGTTATTGATGTTTATGGATGTTTGTTGACGTTTATAGGGGAGCAGTTGGGGTTAGTAATGGGTATAACATGATATATCTATTGTAATAAACTCCGTAACATGGGACATGGGCCCTCACAACTATGGTGAACTATAAGCCACTTTTGGAACTGCACCTTGATGTAGGGCTCATGGATGTTTATGGTAGATATATCGAACTAATTATGCTGGGGTGAAACATGAGGCTTTCTGGAACTGGTGGTACCCCTATAGCTGGATGGTTTATTTCATGGAAAATCCGAATATACTTTTTTGGGGGGGTACCCCCATTTATGGAAACCTCCATTTAACTATTCCTGCACATCCAAAATGGATGGTTTGTAATGGAACATCCCGTTAAAATGGATGATTTGTTCTGGTACCCCCTTCCAATGGAAGCCCCCACATAACTGGATACCCTGGGGATCTATGGAAAATCGGCGATTTTTTTTGGTGAATCTGGGTCAATGTAGCAATAAATGCGGAAACAAACATGGAAAAACATCGTTCTACACCCAGCCAAAAAAAAGAACTTTTGGCTGGGTACCAAACAATTAAACGTTCAATAGGCTACCATCTATTTTTGGTGCGTAGCAAAATCATACAAGCTGGTGCCCCAGTTCGATAGCTAAGTTTATTTATAAGTCCAATTTCACGTTAAGTTGGTGATATATCATTGATATATCGAACTCGTTCACCAACGTTCACATAACTGGGGGGCACCGTTTTCAACGGCACCTTGCGCCATAAGGCGACCACATATCAAGGAATGGTGGGAGGTGCGGTGCTTGTGAAATTTGGGGGCAGAGTGGCAGATTGGTTCAGGTGCGAGATTTTTTTGGTAGGAAAACCATGAGGAAATGATTTACTAAAACCTAAATGTATGGTGATGATTGTGATTATTGTTGTTTTTTTTTGCCCAACTTTCAAATCGTTGGCGTAGTTTATTTTTCAGACAAACCCAAATGCTCATGGGGAAGAGAAACTCTGGTATATATTCGTGCTTACACTACCTAGTTGATGGGAATGTGGTAGTATCACCTGAGGGACAGCCCTCCTTAACCAACATCGTTTGTTATGACAGGTTCATCTGGATCAATTGTTCCTGTTCCATTCAGTTCCATAGAACAAGGCAAGTAGTCGCAATCTGACTTGGGGGAAGAGCTAGACCATGAAAGCACGAAGGTGTCACTTTCAAGTCAACACTGGTTGGTGGTGACTGGAACCATGGAATTTCATGACTTTCCCATGAGATTGGGAATGGAAAATCATCCCAACTGACTCATATTTTTCAGAGGGGTAGGGCGAAAAACCACCAAGCAGTGTTGCAAGGACATGCTACTGTTCTTGGGGATTCCCGGAAGGTTTTCCAGCTAAAAAAAATTGGCAATTTTCTCAGTTACTTAGGGGTAAAAATCGCAGTTGGTAGCTAAAAACGCCTGGTTTTTCGCGTTGCTTATAGTATGGTTATTAGATGTTACCCTAAGTTACTACCTGGGGTGCACAAGGGATCAATTCGTGGCGGCATCATAGATTAGCCCCGGTCACAAAAAAATGATTTTGTGCGAATCCCAAAATGAGGGAGGTAATCTGGCTGTGGATCAATACCTATGAAAATACCATTTTTAGTGGGTTATTCACATCCATTTTAACCCAGCTATGACTTGATGTGAACCAAAAAGGGGTTTCCATGGGTTTTGACCCATCCCCATCTATCCCTCTGGTGAACTAACATAGCAATGGAAAATCACCATTCTTAATGGGAAAATCCACTATTTCTATAGCCATTTTCCATAGCTTTTTGTATGTTCACCAGAGGCTATCCCATGATATTTATGGCCAGAAAAAATTTGCATGGCATCCCATGGCACCCAAAAAAAATCGGGCAGGCAGTTAGTTCCTGGCCGGAGATGCACAAGCGGCCTTTGCAAGACCGCATGGGGATGTGCAGGCGATGAGTTACTCTGCTATTAAAAAACCATAGGAAAATTGTGATTTAATGAGGGTTTATGGTGGTTTAATGGGATTTAATGGGATTTACCCTCTGGTAATGACTAACGTAGCTATTGAAAGATCAACCATTTTTACCCTCTGGTTATGTCAAAATAGCTATTGAAAATCACCATGCTATTAATAGGAAAATCCACGATTTCTATGGTCATTTTCAATAGCTACGTTAAATTACCAGAGGGTACTATTCATGTGGCCTTTTTCTGTTTAACGTTCACATAAACCAACGTTTATATTTCCAGGGGGGTTGATGTTTTTGTCAGCGTTCACATATCACAACAATATTCATTTACCCTCTGGGTAAATTAACATAGACCCTGAAAATCACCAATTTTTGGAGGAAACTAATCTTCCAACCCCGTTTTCTACCAGGGTCTATGTTAATTTACTGGAGGGTATGTATGAACAACGTTCACATCACCGGGAATTGGGCCTCACCATGGTGGTTTTTTTAGGCAGACTTTCCTTTGTCCATGCCATTTTTTTCTCGGCTTGTCGGCAATCAAACATGGCATCATGGCGTGCAAAATCAGCCATTTGTGTGGTGGAGTGCCCATTGCTTAGTTTGATTACCAAAGGGATCCAAAGGGTATATAAATACCATTACAGTAATTATATACAGTAATTACATACCATAATTATACGGTAATTATACATAATTTTATACCATGGCCCAGTACTGTATACTATAATTACAGTATATTGCTATTATATTATATACCCTCTGGTTATTTAACATAGCCATGGTATAGATGGCCCATAGAAATAGATGGTTTACCTATTAATAGCATGGTGATTTTCCATGGCTATGTTACATAACCAGAGGGTATATATTATGGGTTTGTCTGAAAATTGAGAACCGCTACATCCACTGGTAAATCACAATGATCCCTTTTAAAGTGGCCAATCATTTATAGCCCATGTTCCCCGAAATGTTCAAAAAAGCTCGACACAAAACGTGACAGGCAATTGAACTTGGCAATGTGCCTAGCACAAGCGCTGGCCGCCTTCTTATCTGTCCGCCAGCCGAATTGATGGAGAAGCTGTTTAAAAATGGGGATATGGCGGGATAGCCAAGAATGACTTAAGCAACAGTAGGTATGAAACCTATTTTTCACAACAAGGAATGGAGACATTCATGGGCATCATTCATAGGAATTAACTAATGTATTTCATGGGATATCTGGGTATATGTTGCGAGTTTTTGCGATATAACTCTTATATAACCAACAACTAATAGCTGGTTGGTGGTTTGAAAGATTTTTTCCATAATTAATATAGGATGTCATCCTTCCCATTGACGAAGTCCATGATTTTTCAAGATGGGCACATTGCAGCACCAACTAATAGGTATTATGAATGATCTAATGGGGAAATGGGGATTTACCAGCGTTGTTACAATGAATGTAATTGGACATCTCAGTCAACGGATTGGATGGCTTGGAATTTATCACCACAGGTGTGGCTTTTACTAGCAAAACTGCTTGGTGGTGACTGGAACCATGGAATTTGATGACTTTCCCATATTGGGAATGGAAAATCATCCCAACTGACTCAATCATTTTTCAGAGGGGTAGGTATATGTAGGGCGAAAAACCACCAAGCCTGGTGGCTAAAGATCCAGAAAGATCCACTCTATTCGCCTCCAGCATCAAATCTGGTTGGCTGGGAAAGCCCCTCAAAATGAACAGAAAAATTATGGACTAAATGGATATGGATCAATACCTATTAATACCATTTTTAGTGGGATGAACATCCATTTACCAGCTATTTTGATGTTCACCAGGGGTACAAGGTTTTGACACACTGCCATATGGACTAAATCATCTATGAGTGGTAGGTTTTGCAGCAAGCCATGTTTGACTACCAGAGTGTACAGGATGGGGCCCGCAAGATAGCCTTCGGTTGCCGAACAGAAAAGTTATGGTTTATGGTAGATATAACCATAGTTAATGGGGGTTATAATGGTTTATAAACCAACTTACAAGTGGGGGACCACATCCTGTACATCAACGGTTCTTTATAATTGGACCCCAAAACCAACGCTGTCCCCATCACAAGGACCACTCTTGGATGATTTGCCGGTACCCCATTGCAAGAACTTTTCTATGATCGTGTATTACCTGATGATGCCTATATAAGTTTGATATCCCCCTAGTTACAAGTTGGTTTATAAACATGTATAAAGCCCAAGTACAGTTATGATATCAAGTCAAGTTATATCCCCAGAAGCCATAGAATTCACCAAGATATTTGCTTCAAGTTACCCTTTGCTTATTTAACGTAGCTATGGAAAATCATCGTTTTTAATAGGTACATCATCATAAATCATCTATCTGGGTAAATTATAACGACCTCACTGCGACCTCACTGGAATCATGGTTAGTAAGGGAAATCATCCCCAAATGGCCTTACTATTCAGGTTAGTAAAATATTATAATTTACCCATATACATATATATATATATGATTATCTTTGGGACATTTTGACCATGGTTTCAACCAACAAACAAAATTACCCTCTGGTTATTTAACATAGCCATGGAAGCCATGGCCCATTTATAGATGGTTTTACCGTTTTTAAAGATGG
>Ga0126342_10017567_pt1 | contig 12356 bp, 16 predicted proteins | sample Cyp1metagenome_FD_92528 | JGI IMG/M metagenome (GOLD analysis project Ga0126342, IMG submission 92528) | Coral microbial communities from Lord Howe Island, Old Settlement Bay, Australia - Cyphastrea 1 metagenome | ecosystem: Host-associated > Invertebrates > Cnidaria > Coral ... | reverse complement strand
CATGCCTGATACAAAGACAAACCCTTCCAAAAACTTGAGAAGACTGGCACCAACAAGTCTGGGACGCACACCACACAAATCTTCTTCACTCCATTTCGCCCCAAAAGTTTGGATTGCTGTGCCATTTACATCGCACTGAGGTTAAGAAGACATGGTTATCAACAAGTTCATGAAGGGCGGTTTGGGCATGATAATGGCGGATTAGAAGAGATTTGGGGTTGAGAAAGATGTGATGCTGTTGTGGTGATATGCTAGTTTGTATGTATGATGGTATGTATGCTGGGGGGTGGGATAGTATATTCGTTGAGGCTTTCCCTGTAGGGGGAGACTGTGGTAATTAATCCCATATTCTTCACAATAAATGATTATGAAAATTATGTTGGCTATCCCCCAAAATTTGATAAAGTAATTCTATTAAATTTATGTTGCAATTATTTTCTAGGACTATGTCTAGCAATTATGATTTCTAGAAATAACACCTATGAAATGGATAAGGTAAGATGATGTATATATGTATATATGCTTTCATGAAAATTATTCAATACAATTACGATGATTATACTATATGATTTTTACGGATGAGATTGATGAGATGGGTTGATATGATGAGCTTGTTATGGTTTATGTTATTGGTTTTATTAATAGTAGGTTGTTAGGATTTTGTTGTTTTGTTGCTTTGTTTTTGTTTGTTCTTCTTTGTTATGCTTATGTTGTTATTGTTTATGGTATAGTCGTTTTTATAGTCTATTGTATTGCTTATGTTGTTTGAGTTTTTTTGTTTTGTTGGTTTGTTGCCATGATTTATGTTATTGTTTTCTGTAAGGTGTTGCTCCCCTGTCTTTGGTATTAACCCCATAGAATTTGCTCGTATAATAATGTGGGCGGTTAGATGAGAAAGACGGGGGAGCACAGTGCTAACTTCGCAGCAGATTCCTGTTTCTTCATGTTATAACTCTTTTTCAGGGCGCGCGAAATAATTTTGGGAACTGTTTGTCATTGGTTGTCTATTTTTTTACACTCCTGTTTAGTCCACGGGTGTCGTGGGTTTTGGGAGGCGTATCCATTTTTCGTGTGGCTGGGTCGAAATGGCAAATTTCAAGTCGCCAATCAGTTTTTGTTCCTCGGAGGATCATCAGACTTAGGAAGTTGTGGTCGGAACTGGGGTTATAAGCCACTTTTTTATGGTATATTTTATGGATGAGATTTTTGATTCATAGCCCTGAACGCTGGCAGGCACGAGTCCCGAGGCTTGGATCACCTTGGGTCACCTTGGGTCACCTTGGGTGGGGGGTTCAAGCAGTACTTATCTAGGTCAACCAACTGGATGGGTAGAAACTAATCCTTTAATCTTCTGCAATAAAGATTGGAATATCTACTTTCACCAGCTAAGAATTGCTAATTTCTTGCAGGGTATCCAAGATTGGCAATGATTTTCTATGAGCCTGCATATGACGGTGTCAAGATGTTCCAAATGTCGCGATTCCTGGTTGGCACAGACCTCTTATGTTATCCCGGCGTTGGGATTTGTTTTCGCAGGGTGTCAAACAAGAAGTAATCTGGTTGGTGGTTTGGAACATGAGTTTTATGACTTTCCATATATTGGGAATTTCATCACCCCAACTGACTTTCACTCCATCATTTTTCAGAGGGGTAGGTTGAAGCCACCAACCAGGTATGATGATTCCCAAGCGGCTCTAGGATTTTTGGGATGTTTTTTGGCAGTTGGAAGCCCACGGAAATCAAACCGCCAGGGTTTTTATCACAGACAGCTTTCAACGGCCGGAAGGAAGAATACGGGTCTGTTTCAAAAATGGGGTCTACCATACTACCACCACTGTTTGGCAATTCAATGTATCTTCACAGGTGAAATGATGATGATTAGCAATTTGATTTTCAGGTACCCTGTTGAACCCATGTGATCCCATGTGCAATGGCACCGTCGAGAACAAGAAGGTGGTAAAAGTTTTGCCCACCGATCCTTCGACGATTTTCTATCAGTGTGGCGCACGGTTTTCAGCACCTGAAACTACATGACTGGTTGGTGGTTTGGAACATGAATTTTATTTTCCCCAATAGTCGGGATGATGATCCAATCTGACGATCTCATATTTTTCAGAGGGGTAGGTATACCACCAATGAGATGAGTAATTCCACATGGTTTGTTGGTTTCATGTTTGGAATGTTTACTAGGCTGAATCATCCAAAGGGCTTCCGGTACCTGTTTCACCAGCATCTCTTCCGAAGGTTAGCCATGTTTGTTTGCTGTGTCCCCCCGCTTGTTCAAATTGTGTTCATATCTCGTCTCTTGCAAACTCACGCACTTTATTTGTTTATTGGCTGCGCCCCAAGTTTAACAGCAGTTTTGAGAATCATAGCCCTGCCATGCCCATTTTTTCCTTTACACCATATCCCAGTTGATTGAATTCACTCTGTTTGCCTAAGATAGATGTTTAACATAGATCCCATTCCTGGTTGGTAGAATCCAGTTTCTTTAGTCAGAAAGTTCCCTTGTTAAGTCCAAATTGTGCATTGTTTAAAGCTCATTTGATGGTTTCCATAAATGGGGGTACCCCTAAATCATCCACTTTCATTGGATTTTCCCTTATAAACCAACCATTTTGGGGTACCCCCATTTATGGAAACCCCCATTTGTTGTTAATTTTCATGTCTAACTTTTTGCTCCATACCGAGGTATCAAGTCTGTCTGGGTGTCGGATTTTGTTCTCAAAAAATCCTGAGCCAGGGTGCTTGTGACGAATCCCTGAGCCAAGCGTCCAAAACTATCCAATAACAAAAAGAATCCCGTCCAAATGTTCATGTTTTCTGGTGAAACGCTGGGAAAAAATGCTGTATCTTGGGTACTTGCTTTTTTGGTGTCAATCTTTGGCACAGTTGCGGTCTTACTTGGATATATTTCACGATACGACACCGGTAGGTATAGTGGCCCCATATCCCGGTGTATGGTGATAGTTCTGGTACTAAAGTGGGCCCTCCTTTGGACAGCTACTATATGTTGGTTGATAACTAGGTTAGCTGCGGTTTATGTATGATGACCTAGATTTTTTCAAAACAATCCCCAAACAGTCCCACCATGGCAGATATTGCAGTTTCACCCCAACTGCACACCCAAGTAAGCTACATCTTTTTTTCTGCCGATACCCATGACATTCACCATTTCACACATATATTCATATATATATATATTCATTTGTTTATAGCTTAAATCCGTCACGAATCCCTACTGTTGATGGTTTTTCATATCACCCATGTGGTTACCGCAGGCAGGCCCAGCGACGGCAGCACGCCGACCCGGTGTATCTTGACATCGAAACCGGAAACCCTGGTTTTCCCCATCAAATAGGATGGGGGTTCCAGTGATTTTTTGTCCCTAAACCAATCCATTGAGATTTTCCGGGAAACTTGGAATTTGAAGCTGGTTGGTGGTTTGGAACATTTGTTTGTTTTCCATATATTTGGAATAATCATCCCAACTGACTAATATTTTTCAGAGGGGTGGGTCAACCACCAACCAGGAAGGGATTCTGGGATTCTCAGTGGATTATGTTTTTTTGTTTCCATGTTTTTTCCCCCAGGGTTTCTTGCGGCAATTATGACATCGTCTCTGAATCCCATGTTGACTCAAGCGATTTTTTGGGGTGACGCAGGGAAAAAGATTGGGTGAAATTAGATGTCGTCTGGTTGGTGGTTCTGGTTGGTGGTTTGGAACATGAATTTTATTTTCCATAATATTTGGGATGTCATCCTTCCCATTGACTTTCACTCCATCATTTTTCAAGATGGGCACATTGCACCACGAACCAGTAATAATTGGATGTTAAAAATTTCCCATCATTAACCATCATTAATCACCAGTCATGTCCAACACGTGGGGATTTCAGGTGATTTTCACGTGACCAGAAATCAGGGGTGCCCAGAAAAAAACATGAAAAAAACTGTAACTTCTGATCGAGTCATCAGGAATTGGGTGATTTTGTTTGGTTGAAAACCACATCGCCAGACATGAAGCTTGATCCTTGGGTCCTTTTAAATGTTTTCCTATGGGATTTTATGGTAATTTTTGGCTTCACCAATGAAAGTTGATCCTTGGGGAGTCCTCATGTTTTTCATTGTGAACACGGCATGGTGAACGTTGATCGTTTCACCTGGAGCGTTCAGCGCCGAGATGGGAGGAGAAATGGCTGTCTAACCATCATTCCCCCTGGGCAAATTCGCCACAAATGACCCTAGAAATGGATAGGTCATGATAGATCCAATACAGCCAGCGGTTTCGAAATGAATGATATCGGGAGGATGGGATCATTTCTTGACAGAATTTTTCGAGTTTCCCATCAAAATGCGCCGGAACTTGGGAATCTGGATGTTTCCTTTTGGACCATCTTCAGCAAATATCAGTTTGAAATATCAATAAATTGAGGTCATAACCTTTCGTATTTTGTGATAGCTACATATGGAACATCTTAATGTGTTTTACACGTAAAAATCATCAACTGGGCGATGGTTGGATTCCAAAGGCTTTTGGTTCCAGCTGGGCTATAGCTACCATGGCCTTTATCGTCACTCTTTACTAATCCTGTCCCCCTATGAAACAGCTCCTAGACACCATGGTGAATGTAGCGAATGTCCATATAACTTCGAGCATTTTGGGGTTGTTTCAGCTCGGGGGATGGGAGCAATCGTGGTCGAACCCCCCAAAGATGCGGCCTAAGGTGCCACCTGCGCGTGAGTTTCCTCCTCTGCCGGGACTGCCGTGCCTCGGAACGTTGTTGCGATGTGGGACAAGTTTGGTGAAGGCTTAAAGTTGCTTGATTTGAGGATCACCCCACGAATCCTATAGCTGCTTAGTAACTGGTGGTTTTTTTTCGCTTCTTACATCCTTATATCTGGGATGACCCCAGGAATCAGGGGCTTCCTGAGGGTTCTTGCCCAATTGCTACGTGGCATGATCCAGGCCTTTACCCCTGGAAGCCTTGAACATTGGCGAAGAAATTGGCAAGGGCCGCTTCAAGCACGTGCAGCGCTCAAGAAAAATGGGTGCTTTGGACGTGTTTGACCTCCACAGAAGATACAGAAGTCATCCAAGAAAATGGGTGGAACAGGAAGGGGGTAAACAAGGTGAGACAGATACATCAAAGAGGTCAGGTGGCTGAGTCAACAAATCATTGAATTTCATGTGTTCCATGCAGGTTTGATGTTCTTTCAGCGGAAGCATGTCCCAATTGAGGTGAATCGAGGCATTTTGAAAGGCAGCGCGCTGAATGATGGCAATGAGGCATGGCCCTGTCTATTGATGACTTTGGCCCCCCCCCCCCATGCCCCGGAAAACAAAAGCAGGAATCCTGGAGTAGAGAGATTTTGCTGATAGGACCAGCCTACGAAAGTCAGGTGATAGTTCGGATTGGGGATATGAGCCATCTCAGTTTCAAGCCATCGAATGTCTGCCGTCAAACCAGGCTGACCGCGACATTGACAGAGCCTGAGAGGGATGAACTACGACATTTTTTGGGGGATGCTTTCTCGTGAAAGAAACATCGACATGGGAAGCCCTGGAAGAGTTCACAACTATGCGTGTGAAACTTCGCCTTCCTGAAGGTTTTTGCCAAATCCGCAGATTCCACATCATATTCTTGACTTTTCGATGGCAATTGAGAAGGTTTGCTGGTATGCACCTTTTTGAGACAGATCCAGATCATCTGCTTGGTTCATGTTGATTCAAAACTCCACTGTTCAACACATTAGCTACATACAATTGAAGTCAAATCCCAATATTTTTCCTCATACCTTTGGAAACCTATCCCTCCAGCTTTATTATCCATCATTAAAACAAGGTTTCTGGCAAACGCAAAGGGGTTGGCCTTTTGCTTCCCATTGGTTTAAGTGTGATATTCCCCACAACTCGTCCATGGGAATTCTGAGGTCGTGATCCGCTACGCCAAGGGAAAACCAGAATGCACCATTGAACTGCAGGCCGCGTTGCGCAGTTGTGCAGCAGAAAAATGCTGGTTGATACGTGGGAAATCTATCCTTGGTTGGTGCTCTTATTCATTCCGTATCATTCCGCATTCCGCATCCAAATAGAAATAGAGCCAAACATATTTTAGGGGGCTCCAGACATTTTGCAGTGCCGAAAATATTGCCTACCAATCCATAATTGTCACATTGGGAAGCTTTTAGTATTGCCCGAACAAATGGCCTTATGGAAAACGAATACATTAGTGTCATGGAAAGCTTGTCGAAGAGGGTTGGGATAGCAAAGGGATTTATATATATATAAGATGATTTAGAAAGCTACGTATATTCGCCCCCAATCCCCACATTAAAAGTGTAATCATGGCTCTTTATTGCAGTTAGGTGGTTCAAGGGCTACCGTCTTTGCGAGGTTGTTTTTCTTGCATTTTCCAATGAGGGATTAATAAAGGAATCGGTGCGTTCAGATCTTGAGGGGTTTTGAGATTCAGATTGAGAATATCTGGAAGGTTTAGTCTAGAAACTTCTCAGTAGAACGAACTAAAGGATCACAAAAAGAACATAAAGAAGTCGCTCGACCAACTTTATTGAGGAGGTTTAAATCTTTTGTCCGGGCAGTGGGTTGACTTTATTGTGCTGTGGATCAATAATCGGGTGTGAACCTGATTTGTCGTTCCCATTCTGCTTGAGATGATGAGATCCATTGACTACCCTCTGGTAAACTAACATAACTATGGAAAATCACAATTATTAATGGAAGAAACCACTATTTCTATGGCCATTTTCAATCGTTTGTTGTATGTTTACCAGAGGGTATATCAAATGAAGTTTGATCGCCAGAGAGGCTGGCTCTTGGGATTCATCGCACGATATTCCGATTCGAACTATTTCGATTGAGTCCCAGAAACTGTCATAGTCTGGTTGGTGGTTTGGAACATGATTTTTATGACTTTCCATATGTTGGGAATAAGGTACGAACTCTGATTTTTCAGAAGGGTAGGTCAACCACCAACCAGTAGTTCCTTCATCGCCCCACTTGAAGGCAAAATCCATCCCAGAAATAGTTGAGCATAGTAGTATATTTGATATATCTAGTCAGATAGTCAGAATAGTAATACTGAACCTTATTTTATTAGTGCAAATATTAGCATAAAGATAGTTCGTTCCCAGTGGAGCAGCTTTGTTTTCTCCAAAATATCTGTCACCTCTGTTGGCAAATCGTTGCCGAGCACCCGAGCATCAGAGTTGAAGCCACGATTTGCACAGTTCTTCTTTTTGTTTTGGCCATACTTGGTGGATCATCCCACTTAGCAAGTGGGTTATATCAGTTATATCCCTATAGTTATAGGTGGGATAAGTAGGGTTAATTCACTTATAACTGAGGTTATAACCCACTTAGTAAGTAGGATGAACCATCAAGATCCATCAAGTATCATTTTGGTGGTATTTCCCTGGTATTGTTTTCCGGAAATTCCCTTAAATATGGGTTCAGCTCCCATATTTGGGAGGATGATCGGTTTTTTCCAGATGGTGTTCGGTGACACTAGCTGGTGATATTCCACTTCTTCCCAGACACCTCCCAACCCTCGAGCCCTGGCCTTGCGGCCAGGTTCTGTCGCGCTGCGTCTTGGTTCCTGACGCTGCAGAACACATTCCAAAAGTCTGGGGCGCAGCCGAGCAAGGCTCGGCTTGCTCGGCTGCACGGGTGGATGGAGGTTCCGATCACTTAAGTCGGTAAAGAATAGTCTATAGCAACATGCAAAAGATGCATGACATGTTAATGTTATCATATTATATATGTGTATATATGTGTATATGTATATATATATATATCTAGGAATCTATGGATTGAATATATATATATGAATCTATGGATTGATGTTACATTTTGGTTGTTTTGGGGGTTGCTATAGTTTAACCATGGTTTCTCTTGTGCTGGATGGTTTTTAATGACGTGGAATTTCTGGTTGGCGATTTCAAGTTGAATTTCCAAGGTGAGCCAGAGAACATGGGAACAAAAAAAGAATGAAACGCAATATTGATATACAATGATATAACTGGGATGATGATTTATTCATCTTTCATTCATACGTTGATTTCCATACTACCTGGTAATTCCTGATCCCAACTTGATTGTACCATAGGGGATGGATTGAAATGATTAAAGAGACGGGGTGTAAGCATTCTTGGGACCCGAAACTTCGCCATTCCATGCAGCCGCTTTTTGTGTGGCCCCAGATGTTGCAGGTTTATGCAGGTTTTATTGGTGTGACCTTCATTTACCTTCTATTTTGGAGATTTGGTGGGAAGAAACCATGGTTTTCCCCAGCCTGCAGGCAGAGATCTGGTTCTGGTTCAGGACTGCCGATGGTGGGTAGCGTGGAAAGGGGTTGCAGTGGCATGTGGTTCTTGAAAAGGATGAACATAGAATACTTATGGGATGATCCTGAGCAAAAAAGGTCAACCATGACATTCCTTGAGAAATTTATAGGGAAAGCCTAAAACTTGCTTTCAGGACATCATCTTCGGGCTAAATGACATTAAAAGTTGCAATAACATCAATCTGGGTAAATTTCATCACGACCTCGCTGTCCTCACTGGAATCATGGTTAGTAAGGGAAATGACCCCCAAATAGCCTTGTTTAAGGTTTGCTGGCTGGTGGTTTCGAACATCTTTTATTTTCCATAATATATGGGATATATAATCCTTCCCATTGACTTTCATATTTTTCAAGATGGTTAAAACCACCAACCAGTTTGTGAAATATTATAATTTACTCAGATCAATGCGAATCCGGCACATTTCTGGAAGCCCAGAACCTCTTTGGAGGTCTGCGGTGAGAGGTCATGGAAACTTGAGGGGTGACCCCTGATATTCTAAGGGGTCATGGAGTCTCCCTACTTTGGGATATCAGGTTGGCTAATTAGGGATAGGAAGGATTGGAAAAATGGGCTTTGCAAGGTTTTGGTTTGTCCAAATGTTGGGTACCCTCTGGTAAACGTTTACATAACCATGGAAAATCACCATTTTTAATGGGAAAACTTACTATAAATGGCAATTTTCCATAGCTATGTTAGTTTACCGGAGGGTACCCCACTATCCAATGGTTTTGACATGCATTGTCCCTCTTAGATTTGCCAGAAATTGGTGGATACTATTCCTCTGGCCGCGCAAGGAGCGTGCTGCGTTTGGATGTTTGAAGGCAGGCAGTTGTTCAAGCAGCTGTCGGACAAATGCATGTTTTGAAAAGAAATCTTGTTGAATGTAAAAGACCTACTGTACATCTTTAGTGTTCAATCTTCCAAGAGTATCCCATGCTGGTTCCTCACATGAAGACCTGCACCTAGGTGTCGATCAAAAAATTGTAGGATCATAGATGTTGGACAGTTTGCAGAGTCATTGCCAGAACCAGCTTTCAGGATTCTATCCCAGTTTGTTTGATGGTTCAACCCTCTTGTTGATGGCCAAGATTCCTGTAAGGACGGTTCATAACCCCTTGTATCCCAAAATTGGATGATGGGAAATGTTTCAGGAAACCCCTTTACGTAGGCCAACAACATGCCAAAAAGCAAGAAAAATCGTACTTTGTGACTCCATGCTCGTGGAGTCACTCAACCACACGCACCCTGTTGAATGTGAGTAAACATACGTCAACATGATTCCCCAAAATTGGATGCACGTCGTGGTTCCCTGCATTTTTTCCAGATGTTGACATTTTGTTGACGCCGTTGTGCCATACCCCATCTGCCGATGTGAGCTGACACGTTCTGCGTCGGCGCAGTCGGTGGTGACAGATGCCAAGTCACACTATTCACCAGCTCATGGGCTACGAGCTGCGACGCAGGCGCAGTGCTACAGCGTTCTCCATGTGTTTTCTGGTCGGGTGACCTTACAAGCGCCATAAATGATTGTTCGGATTGGTAAAAACATGTTCCCTGAAACTGTTTTTTCTTGTTTTTGGTGGTCACAGTTAATTTCCCGAAAATCTGTGGTTGACCACAACGATAGCTAGAAACTGTGGTACTAGCAGCAATACAACCGCTTAAGTAGTTTGATTATGTCATTCACATTTTCAAGATGTTTCCTTCCAAAGAGTTGGAATGGTCCCAAAGTGACGCGTTTCAACCACCAAGCTACTTTGAATAAAGGTCTTATGATGTTCTGTTGCTCTTCTCTGTTGCTCTTCTCTGTTGCTTTTCTTGTGAGTACCATGCAGTTTTCATCGAAGAAATACCATATCTTTCCGCCAGATGAACTGGAAATTCATCCCCACTCGGGTGAGAAAATTAGTGAATGCCGGCCCTGCAAGTGATGTTTGCTATATGCCGGGCCCCGTGGATTTCCATTTTCACCATTCGCCTGCCTTTATGACCCCAGTGGCCCAGCTTTTGTTCGCCAGATCTCCCTGGGAATGAAGGGCCTTCAGATTGCACGAGTGGTTTGGGGCCTGAGATTTGCGGCACGTGGATCTTCTTGGGATGTTCATGCTGCTGACTATTTGGAGGAATCCGCCCCTTAAAAACTGTGGATATCTCTGGCGAAACGCGTAACTCGGCGTTTGTGATTTGATGGAAAATCCACCGGAACTCCGGAGCAAATCCAAGCCCGACTGATGCTGACGGGGATACTGGCAGAGACCCCAAAAGATGAGATGCTGACGGGTGCTACACGTAGCCAATATTTATTCTACCTTCTGGTAAACGTTTACATAACTATGGAAAGATCCACCATTTCTAATGGAAAAACTCACTATTTCAACGGCCATTTTCAATAGCTTTTTGTATGTTTACCAGACAGTACATACACCATATGAAATGATTAAATCGCCAAGTGTGACGGTTGAACTTGGCTCAATGTTGGCTCAAAGTTTGCCGATGAACGAAACCCCGAAGTGTTCGGATTGACGAGTGACACAGAACCCCTGTTTTTGGAAAGTCCGAGGTGCATGCAGATCTCTCTTGCCGAAACATCCTGGTGAGCCAGCTTGGAGAGGACGAAGAAAGCACACCTTGCCGTGGTCACCCTACGGTACTTTTGGCAATGGGAAATCCCAAAAATAAATGGAGGTTTATGTTTGCAAAAGTCATCGAACATATAGCCATGTTTGATGACACCGGAGGGCAACCTGTATTCGAATTCGTGAAAATCGACAGTGATTGGCCCCATGACTAAGAAATGACTGAAAGACTCTAAACTGGGCAAAGCCAGTGCTCACAGCAGTGGAAAAGTGGAAAACATATAAAACATGAACATATCCTAGCCCCTCAGTCGTGGGTACAAGATGATTCCCCCAGAAATCCCAGCTATGTTTGTTGGTTTTTGTTTCAATCATAAACCTTCAATGGACCTTTAGTCGAACCCATCGCCGTCCCGTGAGATGCAGGATGAGTTGCAGGGAATAAGCGAAAATTATGATGTTTGATGGGTCATCAGCGATTTATTGGTTGGAACCAAAGCTATTGTTGAGATTACAACAGATAACCAGATAAGTTGAGAGCAAAGCTGTTAAAAATAGTGTTTGGTCAGTTAAGTTGTGAATCAAACCCCTTACTGGGATTGGCGCGAAAGGACAGATGGGAACTCAGTCCTTGTCCCACTGGTTGACTCATAAAGGGTCACCCATAGTCAGCCGTCAGACACACTTACATTTAAAATCATGACATGCCATGACTGTGTAGCCAGCTCTTGGCAAGTGTTGTGAAAACGCAAACGTTGAACAGGGGTGCTCCAACCTGTAGGCAAATCATATCCACAATCTAGGGGAAATGTGTCATGATACTCCTTTCTTTACCCAAAAAAGTGTCTCCCAAAACGTACCTGTGGCCTTGGACGCGCTTTTCATCTATTGGAAACCCAATGATGAACCACAAGTTGACCAAGAATGGGTGAAAAACAATCCCCGTTACCGTGGGTTTACCTCTTTAGATTTAACATAGCCATGGAAAATAGCCCATTTATAGATGGTTTACCTATTAAAAATGGTGATTTTCTATGGCTATGTTAGTCATAACCAGAGGGTACCATGCTTTACCACATCCTGAACCAGGACCCAGACAGCATCCAGGTGAAAGTCGGGGGCCTTAGGTAGGGCCCTAGGGGCCCGAAGCGGTTGACTTTTTCGCTGTTTCATGGGCTCCAATGGTGTCCTGCCCGGCCAAAAAAACACCGTTTTTTGTGAGATGTCTGTGATAGATAAATAGATAGATAGATAGAGAGATAGATAGATAGATAGATAGATGGATAGATGGATAGATGGATAGATGGATAGATGGATAGATGGATAGATGGATAGATGGATAGATGGATAGTTGGATAGATGGATAGATGGATAGATGGATAGATGGATAGATGGATAGATGGATAGATGGAT
>Ga0126342_10017566_pt1 | contig 12356 bp, 11 predicted proteins | sample Cyp1metagenome_FD_92528 | JGI IMG/M metagenome (GOLD analysis project Ga0126342, IMG submission 92528) | Coral microbial communities from Lord Howe Island, Old Settlement Bay, Australia - Cyphastrea 1 metagenome | ecosystem: Host-associated > Invertebrates > Cnidaria > Coral ... | reverse complement strand
GAAAGAGAGAGAGAGAAAGAGAGAGAAAGAGAGAGAAAGAGAGAGAAAGAGAGAGAAAGAGAGAGAAAGAGAGAGAGAAAGAGAGAGAAAGAGAGAGAGAACGAGAGAGAAAGAGAGAGAAAGAGAGAGAAAGAGAGAGAAAGAGAGAGAAAGAGAGAGAAAGAGAGAGAAAGAGAGGAGACCTCAACCACCTTTCCGTCCATCAGTGGATTCGCTCTGCCATCCGTGACTCACAACAACCAACCTCTCCTATAGGATTCCTATTTTTGAAACTTCCGCCACCGCCTTGTGCGGTACTACTGGCATGAGATAGTAAAAAGTGCATGTTAGACCTTCAAAACGCATGACTGAAATCATTCGATTCCTGAATGCTTTCCTAAATTGTGTAGATCGCTTCAACCACATGCGAGGGCAGCAGGCGGCTCCATGGAGCAACTTCACAATTCAATTCTGTGTGCATGCGGTGGCTTTTTCAATCTCGCGCAAAGAGTTAGATAGCATCATTTCGCCGAGATTTGAGAGATAGCTATTCCTCGGCATCATTTCCCATGTAACGCCCAGCTCAGCAGTCAGTGACAAATCCACAGAATCCTCTGGGTTCGGAGTCTCAACCGTTCCATCCTGCGTTTCTTTATTCGACAGCTGGTTCCAGGCAAGTTCATCTTGATCGGCTCCTAGGGTGTCTCACTTGCGTTTGATGCCCCGTATTTCGTGAGCAATGATGTTTTGTTTCTGTTCGAGTATCTGAAGATGCAATTTGAGGTGTTGCAGACGGTAACGGAGACGAGCAACAAGGTCAATAAGTTTGTGCACTGGCGATGGTGTTTCCGCGTTCGACATGGCTAACTATAAAGAACAGGTTTTGTTTCTGTCTTGAAAAGCTACGCTACAGTAAACGCCGTCATTACATGCATATGGAACCTTGCAACTGCTTAACTGAAACGGACGTTGCAAAGAGCAATAGAATTTGTTTTCAAGATTAAGCGCTGGTCGATGCACCACAACATTGGTGTTGCATAGTCTTTCAAAAAACGCCAAGACATGCTGCACGCACCAAGAGTTCCAGAACCTATGGGTCCCGTAAGCCCTGGAACTCTTAATTGTGGATATGTCCTGCATCAATTTACAGGGGACTTGGCAAATTGGAAAGACATCAAATCCACGCTGCTCAGCTGAAAGGCATTTACAATGGAAAAGCATAAAAACATCCGGGCATCAATGTACACGTATATATGGCCGTCTAAACACAGCAGGACGGTCTAGAGGACGTCGCAAATTGCAAAGACCTCTAATCCGTGCGGCTCAGCCAGAAAAGCATACTTACAATGGAAAAACATAAGCCATCCAGCATCAATGTACACAGCGGCACCACATATATTTGGCTCCTAAACACAGCAGGATAAGCTGGCAGGACTTTGCAATATGCAAAGACATACAATTCATGCTGCTCAGCTCAAAGCATCTTCAATGCCAACTTACCGAGAAGTAATAATTCCTCACCTTTGCCACAAGCAGCCGATAAGCAATTCCTCGCCTTTACCACAAGCAGCCAAAACAGAAAGAATGCTGTGCAGAAGGTGAGTGAGGCGCATCGCCGTGCTCACATTCTGCGCGGCATCATCAAGAGTTCCACCATTTCGTCGTCTGACGAGCCCACATGGTCATAAGGAACACGATTCAACTGCCTGACGTGCTCCTGGAGATATCTTCGCAACTCAAAAATCCTTCGCAACTTTGGCCGGTTCAGGTCTTCAGTCGCATGTTGCAGAAACGCAATGCAGTGTTGAATGAATGCGACACCTGGCATTTCCAGCACGGTCAACATGCGCTCGTTGTCGAACAGGTTGGGTTGTATCAAAAGGAGGCCATAGATCTGCCTGTCAATGACCAAAACTGGTTCCAACAGCTCTTGCATGGTGGTCGTCAAATTCGGCTCGCTTCGAACAAATGCCATGTCCAAAACTAATGTGTGGTGGATTGAAAAGCGTTTGAACTTTGCATTATCGACCAGTAGAAACCCTGATGGTGCTACATTTTCCTCGTGTTTCTGGAAATCAAACAAAAGTGGAAAGCAGATCCTTATTTCCCCTAGTCATTGTCAAGAACAAACATTTTTTTTGGTTTGCTGGATGTTTCTGGAAATGGAAGAAGGACAATGATGACTTGCATGCATGCTTCATGAATCTGCAACTCAGTTTGATTATATATACGCATGTTCAAAATATTATGATATATTTGAAGGGGGTTTCAGTATTTGTTCAAGCTGTATTTGAACTTATTTGCATCCAAATTTGACAGGAGAAATGGCTACGGAAACAAAAGCAAATGTATCGGTGATCAAGGGTCATAGGTGATCAACCTACCTGCTCAAGCAATCTATGATAGAATCAGGATATATAATTGATGGTGCATCATTCGTGCTATTTAATTCTTTCGAGGCAGACTGATTGCAATTTGGTTGGTCCTGAGCGGTCTGGAGCTCCCTCTGAGCCCAGCTCCGCGGGGGGCTCTGCAGACATTCTGTCCACAGTTGGCTGACCCTTGTGCGGGTAAAGCCCTTGCTCCGAAGTGCTTGGCGCACGTCGGCTTCGGTGGCCAACACCACCTTCAGCCTAAGCACTTCCAGCTGGGCCGGGCCAGGCATGCTTCCGTAAGGCGGGGAGGCGAGAGACGGCGTTGTAAACATCCTAGAACAAGCGCAATTCGACAGCACAAAGAATCATATTTTGGAGTACCAATTGCAAATAAAAGGCTCTTCTTGTTTCCAGGACTGTAGCTGGAAGTGCAAATCCATTAGTACCAGTAGTACCGCACAATGCGGTGGCAGAAGTTTCAAAGATAGAAAACATGCGGGAAGGCTGGTTTGTTGCAGCGTCGATGACGAAGTGACAGGTAGTTGGAGTGTCGGTGCTTGTCTGCATGGCAAACAAGGGGTCTGCCCTGCTATTTGTCTATCCCGTTGATCTGCCTGATCAATCCACGTATTCATCTATCTTTCTTTTTGTCTATCGATATCTATCTGTCTATCAGACTACCTATCTGTCTATCCATCTATCTTGTCTGTCTATCTTTCTACCTATCTTTCTGTCTATCTAGCTTTCTATCTGTCTTTCTACTTTTTTTACCTGTCTATCTCTCTATCTCTCTATATCTCTCTATCTATTTGTCTATCTGTCCACCTGGTCTTTCTATCTATCTGCTGTGGACAACTTCGCGCCTAACTTGGCCCATTTTTCTAGGTCCCCGTCGCGCATGTGCCGGAATTTCTCTTCCTAGACTCATTGACCATCTTCAAACAGAAGGGGTGCCCCTACCGAAGGCTGAACATGTGGGATTTAGACCAGACCGGAAAAAATACAAAACAGTCCCCAAAATCACCAAACATCCATGAAGAACAACTATCTCCTAAATCCAAATCAGTGAGCCACAAAATCATAGAATTCCAGGATCTCAAAAAACACTTTGAAAAAAAACCTTAAGTAAATCCAATTCCTCGCAACCCACTGAGGTCTGGCTCCAGCCCTTGACGGCGCTCGCACACTTTGCCGCGCGCCAATGGCTGAGGACCAAGACGCCTGCGCCGGTTGCGCCGATTGCGCCGGTCGCGCTGGTCGCGCCGGTTGCACTGGTCGAGCCGGTTGCGCTGGTCGCGCCGGCGTCCGTGGCCGTGGCGCCGCGGGGGGGACCGGCCGTGCGGGGCGACCCAAGCCACCACGCGCGGGGATGGTAGTGGCGGTACTGGCCGCAGCCCAGGAATTGGCCGGAGGACGGAGGACACCCGCTGGTCTGGGGGCTACACCTGGTGATGGGAGTTGTTTGCAGGTTTTTGTTTTTGCTGATTGTTTTTGGGTTGGTTTGAAACTGGAACTCTCATGAACTGATTGAGCCCATGTGCAGCCTCAAAACTATAGGATTAGATCTTTACTTTCATGTACTTTCTATTGATCTTCAATGTACTTCATCCAGGCTCCATAGATCCAAATAAACTCAATCTACCACAAAAAAACCCTTCCGCCTCGCACGGAGGGGCGCGGGGCCCATGTTTTCCGCATCAGCACCATGGGTCTGCCATGGCTGAAGAGTTCAGCTGCGGCCGCTGGATGCAGGATATCACAGCAGGGACTGCAAAGTTCTGATTGTTGTGAGGCTGTGGAACAAAGAGTTTCCATCTAAAAAATGTGAAGGACATGGCATCATGAAGTGGCTGGTTGTGACTTGGCTCAAAATCCTAAGTGTTTGAAAGAGCCCAGGTCATCTTGAAGAATTTGGACACTTCCGAAAAGGGATGATTCATACCCATATGGGAGTTGCTTTGTTGTTTGGCTTTCGTGGTCACCAAATTTCTTCCCTGGTGCGGTGTCTGTTTGTGTGCTTCAATTTAAGGTTTTTACAACCTAGTAGCTGGTTGCTGAGCAGTGTGAAGTATGTCTTCTAACTGGACAATTCTTGCTGCAACGTGTTTTATAGACATGGGCACTGGCCAGTTCTGGTCATGAAAGGATTCAAGACAAGTGAAGTGCTACTAGAATAGGATACAGTAATCCATTTTATAATCCATTAACATCCATTGTATTCAATATAATCCTTCTTGATAATTCTTACCTTCACGCCTTCAGCTTGAGATACGTTTGGCGTCTAGCAGATGATCCCAGTGAACAGTGTGGCTATGAAGTCAATGTACCAGAAGCAACAGTAGCTATGGAACAGTAACAGATCAAGTGAGACATGAAAGTCATGAACGCAGTCAGCCAATCTTAGTTACCCTGTGAAGATATTCATTTTTCCTGGGATTAAATGACCAGCTAGAATACCCTCTGGTAATTTAACATAACTATGGGGAATCACCATTTTTTTATGGGAAAATCCACTATAAATGGCCATATTCAATAGCTATTTTGACATAACCAGAGGGTATATCAAACGTTGCAAGTTCAAAATCATCCACCAGCAGTTCTGGATCAGTTGGTGGTTGACCTACCCCTCTGAAAAATGATGGAGTCAACGGGAAGGATTATTCCATCCCATATATGGAAAATAATCCAGTCATGTGAACCAAACCACCAAGATTATAACCACCATGAACTATAGTTATATTTACCCTAAACCATACAATAATCATTTGGGCTTTCCCATCTTTCTGAGGCAAAAAAACACACACAAAAAGTCGAGCATCAACTCCGCACGTTTGCCCTAGAAACCAGCTTCACCAGCCAATATTCTAATAGTATCTAGTAGTAAAAAATCCCATTATAATAGTAGTTATATATATATATCCCATGATTTCTTCCATTCACTTTTATTGTATCTAATAGTTATATCCATTAATATTCCATAATAGTTACTATTAATATCCCATTAATATTAGTTATATCCATTCATATCCCATAATAAGTATTAATAGTTGGTTATATTCCATATTTCCAAACCAGCAAGCACTTCAAGAAAGGGAACCAACGCTCCGCTGGATCTGAGATGATCACCTGCGCAGTGCCTCGCGGTGAAACTGGGGAATTCATCAGGGGTTAAACTGGGAGATCATTCTCTATATGTCTAGAAATATGATATATATATATAATTATATATAATTCATATTTCGGGTTAAACTGGGAAATAGGTTATAAAAACCATATTCATCACTTTTTTTATCTCCCATATAGTCTATATGATTTATGATTTTATATGATTTTCTATTCATAAGTTTTATAAACCCGGTATAAACCAAGAAGTAACATGATTGGTTGGATCAGCCCTGGGGATGTGAGCAACACCTCCAATAGAAACATTGGGAAGCTGGACATTTTGTGAGTGATTTTAGGATTGACTACTATCAAACATGGAGTTGGTTTACAACTAGGTTTACTATGGTTTATGGTAGATATATCGAACTAGTTCATTTATTGATGGCTAAAAGAAACCAACACACATTTCACCGGGGGCCACACCTGGGAAACTTATGATGGCTTTATTTCTTATGGTACCCTCGATGGGGGTCATGCCGCCCTAAATATATCAAAATATGTTAAAAGACTATTAATAGAGTATTATTACCATATTTTGGGGAATACACACCCATAAACCATCTATTGTAGTGTGCCTAGGGTTTCAGAAACCAACGCATGGACGGTTCAGAATATCAGAATGGTGGAGGTATTCACCACCCATGATAAATTGTCGAAATCGGGCAAGTGACGATACCACAGGATCTGCTGATACCATACTCCCAGAAAAGAAATGTTCTGTTGGCAAAGTTTGCTTTAGATACTTTAGATATAATCATAACATAATAACTATCTATATTGACATCACAACATATTATAACATATTATAGCATGTTAGTTATAACATATTAAAACATATAATAACTTATTACAACATATTAAAAACATATTATAACATATCAAAACATCATCAAAACATCACCATGACATCATGACATCATGACATCATGATCATCATAATCATCATGATCATCATCATGATGATCATCATCATGATCATCATGATCATCATGATCATCATGATCATAATCATCATCATCATCATGATCATCATGATCATCATCATCATCATGATCATCATCATCATCATCATGATCATCATGATCATCACCATCAGCATCATCATCATCATCATCATCATGATCATCATCATCATCATCATCATCATCACATTGTGTTATCATCTTGACAACTGTCTTATATGACATCAGACATTTCTCCACCTTACTGGTCTCATGATGTACTGATCTCAGTGGAAAAAATCAGGATCAAATGGAGCTATCAGGTACCATATTTTTGGCCATATTATTGCGGGGATATTCCTCTTACATAGCCCAAACAATAGGCCTTGTAATATGCTAGGTAGCTCCAATAAATCGGTTCCTGTTGCATGGCCATTGATCGCTATCATTCGACCTATGATTCCTGGGAGCCCAGTAACTGGGCTCTGTTGGGCCAGGCTTCTGGCGTCACCAAGGTGCACCTTTGGCCCGCAGCTAACCTGTGCAGGCTGTGCGGTGTTTCGGATGCGCCCTTGCCGGCGTGGAAGCTTTCCAAAGTTTGTGTTCCGGAGCTGCTTGGAGTACCAAGAATGCCTGACCAAAAGCCAGCAAACCAATGGCATTTCGAACCCGAGCGCGTACTTCCACAACGTAGTTGGAAATATGTGTCAGGTATGTCGCTGCCCTGGAGCAGGTGCTGCAGGTGCTATGAATTTATTTGTAAATGGGATATAGGAAAACGATGATCATTAGCCATCAAATCATGTTTATCCATCAAATTATTTTCGCCCTTTTTTTCCGAGATTTCGTTGGGATTTTATCCAAGGTTTGGCCAGCAGCCATGATAGTTTTGGGACCAACTTGACCGGAGCCAGGAAGTTTGCTGTGGAAAAAAACCCTGAAAAATCCCTGGGAAACGATCCACACTTGGGAAGCAGAAAACCAGGCGATCTTGGTTGAACCAGGCGGGTATACAATGTGGTAAGCCAATAATACATGTGGAATTCAAATTATGGGATACCCTCTGGTAATTTAACGTAGCTATTGAAAATGGCCATTTCTAGTGGATTTTCCCATTAAAAATGGTGATTTTCCATAGTTATGTTAGTTTACCAGAGGGTAGTATTGGGCAATTATTATAGTAACACCATCCCCAATAGAGCTTTATGGCAGTAAGCATGGCATTGGGTATATCCAAAAAATTGGGATAATTCATCATGGCCCCCAAGTTGTGGTTAGTTAATGGGATGGTTAATATTTGGGTTTACCATATTACTATTGGATTCGCCCAGGATGCTGCCCTACAATTCATGAATGGATCCAATACTACACCAGTGTTTGAAAGGGATGCATTTGATATGAGCCAATGTGAGCCCCCTCAGCTAGAGACCCTAGTTCGATGAAAGTTATACACCAACTTACCCGTTCTTTGGCCCCTGGAAAAAAACCAACAGCTGAACCACCCATATTTGACTTTGAACCATCTTGAAGCTTTCTTTGGAGACCCTTCCACGCTGGGAACCGATTCCCGAGTCGCTCCGCCACCGGTCCAGCGCACACCTGCACCCCCAGCAGGCCGGCTGCCAGCGTGACAGCAGCCATGCCACCCGTGGCCATCGACGGTGTAGGGGAGCTGCCTGTGACTCGGGGAACGACCGGCCCATAGGATTTGAATGGGAACTGTTGAACCCTTGCCACTTCTGCCCCCAAAATGGTGTTTAATGGTGGATTTTGCCATGAGAAATGGTGGCTTGAATGTTGTTTGACATGAGCATATTACAGCCCAACATAAGAAGTGCCCCCCTATGTGGGACACCAATATTAGGGGGACGGGATTGTTTGTACTGGGGGATGAACATTTTTTGATAATCTCATACTAAAAAACGAGAGGCATACACTGCAAACATCTGCAAACACATATCAGTTGCTTAAGATCCAACATTGCTATAGCTTCACCAACGGCTTAATCTCCAAAAATAGTTTTTTTTTGCATTTCATTTGCGCTGCTCAGAATTTCGTGGGCCTTGGCGGCATCTTTTTGGGGCCCCAGATTACCAATTTCGATGGAAACGACGATGATCATACATAGGATTTTGAGGTTTCAAATTTTGGTAAAATCAAAATAGGTATGGTCCTGATACTGGACCAGGGGTTGAAAGAAGTGCAACTCCGTGTCAGGTGACACACAGGGCTTTCATCTACCCTAGCACCCCTAGCTGCCCAGCAGAAATCGGCAGAAACCTGATCCGATCATACATCTCGCCAGGGAAAGTTCCACAAAGCCAAATATCAAAGCATCAAGTATTTGTGGAAACTTTCTCAACCAATTTTGATGGATATGTTATGTTCATCATTTTAACTCATGTTCATATTTTTTTCAGGTTTTCTGTGGTTCTTGCCGAATCAACAATCAAGCAAACATCGACTTATCAATCCTATCTCCAAATTCTAATCGTTAAAACTAATCACATATGAACACATCAAATTTCATAAATTGCATTAATGATAGGCTTACACAATCATGATTTCGACATTGTTAACCATTCAGGGTTCAATCAATTTGTTACAGCATGGTCAATCTTTGATAGTCCACAAGGAGGAACAACATTCTTTCGCTGGTTCTGGTTATTTTCCATTGCCAAAAACTCAAAAACTGAGTTTCTACCCATCCAGTTGCTTTGGGACAGATTTTTCAGCCTTAAAAACTCCATCCCCAGTCCTTTCGCCCCAAATTTTCGTGCCTTGGCTGACCATGGGGGCAACAACATAACCTGTCGAGGCGCCCAACATTGGATGGCTATATATAACCATATATAACCATTAACCAAATGCTGTTTATATACCGTTATATACCCAATTTTCGGGGCCGGGATTAAAACACCTCGGTCTCAGTCGCCCCAGTCACCATAAATCTCTGGTATCAACCATTCCCAGTTATGGCTGGTAAAAATTACATAAAGTTTAAACCACATTATACATATATATATATATACATACATACATTAGGGTTGCAACCTTCAGTTTCATGCGAGCACGGCACTTGACAACTCTCAAACACAAACCAGCCCTAAACGATGAACAACACATAGCCGTAAGCGACACGTTACCCCTACATAGGAGACCTCTAAATGCGAGACAAAATCAAAGACATTCAACACAACAAAATGGCGAAAACAACTTTGATCCTCACAGCTTTTTGTCTTTGACAGAATTCATGGAATCTTGCACCCTCAAGCGCCGCATGGCCAATCTTAGATACCCTGCAAAAATATTTTTTTTTAGCTCGTCAGTAAATATAACCATTTACCTTCAGTGAACCAACAAAACTATGCAAAATGGTACATCTATAGATAATTTACCTATTAAGCATGATGCTTTTCCAGTAAATCCTAAATTCTCATAGCTAAAACCACCATGTTTCATAGGTAAACGAGAGAATTGTCCAACCTAAAATGGTGATTTTGCCGTTTACCCAGAAAAACTCACATCGACCTTGGCAAATAAATCAAATAATAAGGGTTGGAAGATGAGTGACACCACCAATGTGGGTAAAACAATGCCATGTTGACCATCCCCCAGTCATCACCATTTTTTTCAGTGGTATAAATAAACCATTCCCAGTCATCGCTGGTTTATGGCATTGTTTTACCACCATTATATACGAGTGATTTTTTTTGTATTTATCATCTGGTTATTTAACATAGCCATGGAAAATCACCATTTATAATAGGTAAACCATCTATAAATGGGCCATTTTCCATGGCTATGTTAAATAACCAGAGGGTATAAGTTATAAACCACTAATTATTGGCAGCTCATTTTTGCGTTCCCTTAAGGGACTTTGTTTTAACCACATTTTTGTAGATCATTTTCCATGAAAATCACCAATATTCATTAGTTACCATTACTCATCATTAATCACCGTTGATCACCATTAATTACCATTGATTCATCTATTCTTTTCTTGTTTAACCATCAGTAACCATCAGTAACCATCATTAACCACCATTAACCATCATTATATAACCATTATCAATCACTATTGATCACCATTGATTCATCTAGTAGACATCCCCATGGTTTAAAAGAAAGCCACTGGTTTCATGGAGTGATTTTAACCAAAAAAATGGGGTGATCCCATTGGAAGCACCTCCCGAGCCAGGTCGAAGGATGAAGGCCAGTGGGGACATGAGCCTTGCGGCACCAAGGCACCAAGGCTGGGGAGGTGACATTTTTTTTGTGCTGAAATGTATGTATTGAACTCTGTATATATATATATGTGATATATATATATGCACGTGTATATCTATCTATCTATCTATATATATATAAAGAATCACAATTATATACGCGATATATTGAATTTTATGTGTATTATATATATATACAGACATGTACTACACATTAATATATGTATGTCATGTTGAATCCATCATAACATTCAATTTGTTATAGTCATAGTTGATAAGAAATCCCGAAATTCCAACAAGACGATATCAATCGATAATGTGATGCTCACAGGGGGGATCTACCTGGAGGAATCAGGAGGTACCCGCGCAACGCGGTAAACGTTTACAGTTTGCGAACTGGAACATGGCCATTTAGAAATCGTGAATTTTCCCATGAAACATATTATCCAGTTCGTTTTTTGTAAGTATGTTTACCAGAGGGTACCCGCGCAACGCGGTGTCAACCGGAACATGGCAAGCTGATCAATCCCCAAGCAATGGGAGGTTTCCTGCTGGGAAGATCACTGCCCGAACGCTTTTGTAGAGTTGCTAACACCTCATCATATTCCTACCTAAGTCCCTGAAAATGGGCAATGATGGGAATCCATCTTAGTTTCAGGCTTTTCTCGGATGCATCGAAGCAACATCAGGATTTGGCCTAGCAAATGAGACACTGACGACATTAATTTCAATTGATTGGTTTAAGGGAAAATCTACAGGAAACCATGGTTTTTACCATCTAATATAGGGGTTTCCTGTAAATTTTCCCATCATCCAATTCTATGATAATTACCATACGTATCCCCTTTGTTGCCTTTGTTGTTGCATCGTTCGCTCCCAGCCGGTGCGACCGGAAGATCCCACACAACTGTCAATATGTAAACCGTTAAAACCATATAACCTTTATTGGGGCATTATGGATTATGGATTGATTATGGTTTATATGATATATATATATATATACACATACATATAGTATGTATATATATATATATGTGGACTATGGATTCACTTAGTCTCTCGACTTGCTGCTGGGCCCCAGAATTTGCTGAAGAATTCAGTCCTGTCAAACGGGTTTCCAGGTTGTTGTTCTCTGTAGCCTCGTCGTGGTCCTCTGTGTTGGTTTGAAAAAAAACAGGCGGAGACTGTCGCAGGCAATGGCAGTAGACTGCGAATTCTACCTTTTCACCTCTGTGCTGAAACACAGCTACCTTGAATCCCTTCTAGTCCCATCACACAGGTTGCGAAGAGCTAGCATCTCGTCTGCTCCTTTTCACTCGCATGCCCGCGCACACCAGCACTGGGAAGCGCTCAGCGGGGAAGTCCTGCATTGCTGCTTGGACGACTGTTTGCATCGCTTCTGATGCCGTGGCTGCCTTGAAGTGCAAGCTCTTGCTCTTGGTAGGCCTCAGGAGCAATCTGCATGATCGGTCTATTCGTCTCTGGCACCGGCCATTGGTTGCGGCCTCGTTCCAATGTGGACGGCCTTGCAGGACATGACCTGCATTTGTGGTGGATTTTCCATACCTCCAAAGTCCTGACTCCACGGACAAGCATCTCATTTGTAGGCTGGAACATATAACATAGCTATCAAAGCACCCACCAGATCATTGGTTATATATATATAT
>Ga0126342_10017565_pt1 | contig 12357 bp, 11 predicted proteins | sample Cyp1metagenome_FD_92528 | JGI IMG/M metagenome (GOLD analysis project Ga0126342, IMG submission 92528) | Coral microbial communities from Lord Howe Island, Old Settlement Bay, Australia - Cyphastrea 1 metagenome | ecosystem: Host-associated > Invertebrates > Cnidaria > Coral ... | reverse complement strand
CACTGGGCGTGGATGGTCGTGGTTGAGGTCCGGCAGAGAACACTGTGGATCGCGGGTCGCAGTTGAGCAAGGACGACGAGGACGACGAGGAGGACGAGGAGGAGGAGGAGAGGAGGCGGAGGACGAGGAGGAGGAGGAGAGGAGGCGGAGGAGGAGGAGAAGGAGGAGGAGGAGGAGAAGGAGGAGGAGGCAACTGACATAAAATCTAACAACCCTCACCTGGCAGGTGGGGAAAAACAAAACCTGCATTTTTCTCAGTTTTTTTTTTTTTGTGTGTTTTTGTTTGTTTTTGTTGTTTCTCTTGTCGGCGTGTTGTTTTTTTGTTTTTTTCTTGTTTTTTCCGTGGTTTTGGTTTTCTAGTTTGATTTTTTTGTTTGCTCTGATTTTGTGTTTTTTTTTGTGTGTGTTTTTTTGTTGTCAAACCCTCTCTGTGTTGCTGGACTCATAAGGCTAGGTTTGCATATTGCCCCTAGGAGCAGGTACCTCACATTCTCTCCAAGGGTCTATGGCTAGGTCACCACCTGCGGCCCAGGACTCTGGTGTTGCGGGAATGCGAGATCACTGACGCTGGTGCTGAGGCCAAGTCTTGAGCCCTCACTTGAAAGCCAGGTCCCAAAGCCAAATAAGAACCCATGCAATCCATGCATATTTTGTCAACAAGGTCCTATAATATCCTATAATGATATTTGATCCTAATGATCCTATCCTAATGCACTAAATTGCGGGCGCCGTTCATTCGCAGGATGCCCTCAAGTTCTTGTTGCAGGAGGTTCTCAAACAGTGGTTTCAGTCGTAGCCAACTTGCAGCCGCAAGGCCCTTGGGCAGGCGCTGGCCGAGAATCAGTGCATTGAGGACTTGGATTTGCAGCAACTGGGTTGGTGAATGGTTGGTCAATGGTTGGGTGAATGGCTAATGAATGGATTGTGGTTGTAGTATGTTGTAGTCACAAATGAAGGAACATCTTACCGAATCTTACCCATTATTCTTGAGAGGGTATTTTGATCAAAGTAGGTGGGTGCTTAGCGTCGATTGGAAGCTCAAGGCGGCTGAAAATCTGTGAGCCTATGTTTCTGTTTCACTTCGAAGGGGCATCCGCTTGAGACACAAGATGATCCAAGGTGAAGGTAAGCCCAGGTGACACCCATGTGACCCCCATGTGAGCCGAGGCAGAATCACTTGTCCTCCAGGGGCGTCATCTCCTTAGCTCAGGGGCTGCGAAGCAACCACAGCGTGAAGACATTGAACCTGATGACTCAGCAGCTTGGTGCTAGGTTGGGTTAGCTGACTGTGGTGGGCGTTAACTCATGGGGAAAAAAGGTTGGCTTGCTTAGTGGAATTGGATGGATGCCAGATTACTGGCAGATATGACATGCTATGACATGCTATGACATGCTATGACATGCTATGACATGCTATGACACGCTATGGCATGCTATGACATGCTATGACATGCTATGACATGCTATGACATGCTATGACATGCTATGACATGCTATGACATGCTATGATGACTATTCTTGGTTCATCCTCAATCAATTAGCGATATATTAGCGATATTGTATGATATCCATATTGTTCTATCCGGGGTCGGTGTTGGTGGAGGGATCCCGAAAGATTGATGTTCACCACGATGATGGGTTGAAGCCCCAAGAGGATCATTTCCCGGTTGAGGTCAGAGCATGGTCAAGGCCTTTGAATGCCAACAACGCCATTTGGTTTTTGGAATTTGTGCTTGAAGATTGGTAAACAATGGTAAACATCATGAAGTGTCGTGCCCGGAAACTACTCATTAGATTGTTCGATAATCAAGTCGCTTCAGCTTCAATAGCTTTGTGCGGTTTGATGATCAACTCACCAAGATGTCAGGGGGGTGCTCAAACAAGGCTCCCATCATCTGGCTATGAGGGTTCCACTTGGTTCAACTGTTGAATTCCAGCCCAGGAACCACAAACTTGGGGAGGATGCGCTGGAGGGCTTTATTGCAGCTTGGTTTAAGCTATGCCTGCTATGCTAATTTGATCTAATTTGGCTGAGATGGATTGATCAAGGCTTCACCATGGTCCACCTTCCAAGTTTCGCCCGAGGCGATGTTTCAAAGCAATATGACTCTCACCAAGCTCATGTGGAAGGCCTGCACGTTTGTGTAGCAGTGTAGATGTATCAATATGTATCAATATGTATCAATAGAATTCAATAGACATGTTTGAACATTGGAATTGGATGGAATTGGTATATGAATGAGTGACAGCATGGAATTTCAATGAATTTTATGCACATTCCACGTTCGAATCACACACCTGTTTTTGGAACATGGAATTAGTGACATTTTTTACATGCGTGTTTGTAAGGTAAGCGCGTGGCTCTGTCAAATGGTACAGTCCAGTTTATGTTTGAACGCCAAGTTGGCAAGAAAGAATGGCTGTACTTTTGCTTATGATTTGTTTAGGTTTGAAGGTTGTGGTGGTTGTTGATGATGCGTTGGTGGTGATTTTAGTCGTGGCCTGGTGATATTTTTGGTGGTGGTGTTTGTGGTTCCTGTAAGTTCTTTCGTGGTGTGTTGGGTGATTAAAATCATTGAGATGGTTAAGTTATGGGGCTGTTTTGGGTGTTCTTCGTGTTGTAAAAGTTCCAGCCAGGTGGATTCGCGTCGTGCCTGGGAAGTCTCCAAATTGATCACCCGCAACGTGGAGATTGCCCGCCGTGGCACCGATGGTGTGATGCCCGCCCCGAAGCCTGCGCCCGCGCCCAAGCCAGCACCGGCACCTGCAGCAGCCACGCCAGCGGCCAAAGAAACAGCGTACCCGGCAGCAACAGAGCTGCGTACGCCGGCGCCCAAAGAGACGGCAAAACCAGCGAAGGATTCGGGAGCAGGTGGGATTGCAGGGGGATGCAGGGTGAAATCAGGTGTCTTAGAGATTGCGTAGCCGGCACCATCCGGCACCTTTTTGAGTGACAGTTTAATTGATTGAGACAGCATATAGAATCATATAATCCTATAATGTCCTATAAATAAAATATCTATAAATACCATTGTTCTCTTTCTGAGGTTCCGAGGTGGTTTGTCTAGAGCGCTCCATTGCGGGGCGTGTTGGGCACAAAGATTCACTTTGATTTGTTGTAATCATGGGAAGCAGGGTCTGTTTTTTAGCCTATTTCCGACCAAACCCCAGATGGGGACCTGTTTGGACGGTGGCAGTGGAATTCTGGATTATGTTATCTATCATTTACATTGATTTACCATGACCCGCTTTGCAGGTGAGATGTGCTGTACAGTTGTGCCCACGCAGCCTGCCAGGCGACTTCAGAATTCTTCCGCTTGCTGGTTGGGCCAAGATTCATCAGCGGTTCGCATAGTGAGCGCTGAAGAGTTTGGCCATGAAAGGAAAAATGCAGAGAGAAAGGGAGTTTTTTCCACACTTGCTGTGAGAACACTGGGTTTGGAATTGATCTTCATTCATTTGATGATTTTAGATGTGTTTCGATACCTGTTGATCCTTCATAGATATGTAGCACGGGTCTTTGTACTCAGGTGCTGGTGATCTTTGTTTTTTATTTTGGTTGAAACCTACATTTCTATATTCACATGACTTCGACGGCCAAAATCCCGGCCATCATGGTTCCTTCGCCTGAAGGATCCTGCGTGCCAAATGTCCTAGTGAGCTGAGGCTTTTTTGGCCTCACATCAGTTGGCAAGAAGATGATGTGTGTCGAGAGTTGCGCATGGAAAAAACAATGTCTGAACTGATGCCTTCAAGTTGTGTTTTCTCTTGCCTTGTTGAACCATGTTGCACCCAAAGTGCGCAGCAACTGGGCATCCATCATCTAGTTCACAGCTGGTGTACTCTGTCCAATCAATTTGCTTAGAAGCAGACTGAGAGCAGCGGTCAAAATCATGGCCGTCATGGCCTTGCGCGGGTTGAGGTGGAGGATGTGGAGGGCTGCAAACATATAATGCCTGATATTGCTGAATGATTCCAGTCATTGAAGGGGAAACATAGCAAGAAGATGCAACAAGTTGACATGTTACAATCATTACAATCGTAAATGTTGAACAAACTTCTTTGCGTCACTTCTTTCTGCAAACCACAAACCTGTTGATGGATATTTCCTGGCTTCCACCAGCAAAGGGTTGGTAGCGGAATTGTCCGAATCTGGTTTCCAATGTACTTCGGGCGTGGGGGCATGACGGGTATTGCCTACAGGGTCTCAGTTCACCCAATAAGTGTGCAAGCGCGAGACGAATGGAGGAAGTCTTGCGGAAGCATCTTCACTTGAGCTCTGTGAAATTTTGAGAATTGACCCCAAACCTTGTAGCTTCCATTTGATGCAAACATCATATTCATCCCACATCTTATCACACCTCAATGGGGATCTGTAGGTCAAGAGTTTGGCAACAGCGCTGCTATCTCATGGTTGCAAGGCCGCTGGAAAATTCACAGATCAACTGACAGCTCTGGCGGACAGGAGCAACACTGAAGTCAGCAAGTGGATGTAACTTTTATAATTACCGGGAGCCGGAAACCACTTACAAAGCATGCCCATACTTCAGGTAGGTATGTGGCTCAAAAGGCTCCTGGACAAGATTTATCAAGATTTGCTCAGCCAGGTGGGTCTTGCATGCTATCAGCGATGCCTTTCCGACATCCTTCTCAAGGTTCGAACGTTGGGGCTTGTTTGTGACAACAAAAGGGTTGTATCATGTTGCGTCATATTATACAGTTGTATATTGCGTGTTCAATCCTGTTTAGGTAAAATAATGCACAAGACGTTCATTTTCAGACCCACGGGGCAGCAACATCAAAACATATCACCATGTTTTTTCCTGAGCATCAAACATCATCCATCACCATCCTATTTTGGGGTTCCTGATGTTGACCCTTCATACTGCGGTATACTCATGCGTTTGTTGTTGGCTAAATGATGTGATGGGTGGCGCCAACACGACACATCCGCGGAACCGGGCCGCTACAGTAAGGCCCATCCCAAGGGGCCGCCCCCAGGTCCTGGCCGAGATTCAAGCAGCTCGCAGTGCTGGAGGAAATTCGAGGCAGTTGAAGCAGGGCTGGGGGGCTCGAGGCGAAGCAGGGCTGGTTTGCCTTAAGCTGAGTTCCATTGATTCACCATAGATATCCATATATATATTGGTCTCTGGTCATCTATATATCCAAAAAAAAAGGTCCTGCAAATATACTGGTACTGGCACCTAGCCGGGAAGGGCTCTGCTGGCAACCTTGAAGTGAGAGTTATGAGATGTTGTGACCTATTCAGACCCTATGAATCAAAAGTGGGTAGGCCGAAAATGTGATGATTACAATTGCATACAATTGCCATACCTAACTAATTATCACTGCAGCATGTCATACTTAGCAAGTGGCAGAAATTGACATCTGCAGCCACTGCAGGCGGAAAGCTGAGAATCTCATTGTGCACCACTCTCGGGATACTCCTGAGAAGCAATGGGATGCGTGGGATCTCAGAGGTGCTGGACTCGTGCTGGACTGGTTCTTTGCATGACGAAGGGGTGGGCGGGGTGAGGATTGCTAGAGAAGTTGTGTCAGTTTTAATCGAATGTAGCGGAAACCAAGGTCATGAACAAATGTATGCTTGTTCATAGCTTGTTAACTCATGTACAGTATATATTTTTGACAGAATTTTCTCAAACTCCAATGTTGGCTTAGTCTAGATGCCTCGACCTAGCAGCTTCCGGTTCTGCAGACTCCGGATGCGTAAAGAGTTAGCAACATGCATACCCATGCATATCCAATTGTTCTTGCGACCGTTTGAACCAGAGCAATTCTGGAGCTGTCCAACTGCCCTTTTTTGGGCACAGAACATGATGTACATACGTATGTACATCGCTAAATATCAACTCGGAATTGTTCCGAAGATGGCTCGAGCTGTTTAATTCGAGTCACCCAAAGATGAAAACCAATTTAGCCCACTCATTGTCCAAATTGCAACTGAAAGTTCTCAGATGCGAGGCCAGAAAAGTGGCTTCCACATCGAAAAGTAGATAATTACTTGGAAATTAGGAATAGAGCTCGACTCGCCATTGACAAATTAGTAGCTATCAGAACACAGGCACTTGTATTTAGCAAAAAGGTTTTCCCTTTTACCAAGCGAGTGAGACACTTTCTTACTACTCCAGTGCAGAAGCAAAATTCATTCATGTAGACGTAATTACAGGCAATAAAAAGAAATCCATCATCGGCCCATCATTCTTGCCATTGGGGCGATGTTGGTTGCAGCCGAGCTTAGCTTGCCACCGGTGATTTCTGCGGAGTTCTCACAATCCGTATGTAGCTAGGCCAAAGTCTTTGTTTATGGGAAGGGTAGGGCATAGAAGGCCTACTGCAATCTAAGGCATCTATACACTGCCCCCCTTTATCTTCTGATTTGAATTGATTTGATACAATTTAATTTCCTGCAAGAACTTATATTCGTCCAAACCGAAGTCAAATGTGATTGTGTGCATGTGCTCCTTTTTAGTCAGACCACCAACGCCATTTTGAAGTGCTTGAAGTTCCCTTGTGCTCAACCTGGGATGCAGGAGGTCTGACACTGGTCACGAGTACCGCGGTACTACTCCAAACTGAACCTCAAAAATGGAGATGTTTCCGGCACCAGCATCCAAATACATAATCTGCAACATATCCTGGAACATTAATTGCAAAGTGATGCCAACTGTATCCAAGTTTTTGTTTGAGACCACCTTCTATGGCCAGTTGCCATACCTTGACCCCCAAAAATGTCATATCTTTTTCCATGGATGTTGTAGGGGACCTTCATTCCCATCTTCCCATGTTTCGAACATGGAAGTACTATAGTATTTTTTTCTGGGGCCCTTGGGGTTTTTATGAGCCAAGGGGGGGGCCTATAAATTCCACAGATTTTACAGCTTTGAATCCATAGAGTCCATGGCTGGGGCCGAGGCAGTGCTTTGAGGCAGCAAGGCTATTGCAAGATCCGTGCGCCGGAGCTGGAGCAATCGGAGCTCGTGGTGGAAACCGCCCGAAAACTGGCCGGTGCCTGGTGTTCGTGGTGTTTGAACAGAGAGATAGTTGCAGGGTGCTGGAAAAGCACTCATAAATAATGACGATGATTGGAAATTCTTCCGCAAAAAATGATCCAATAATGATAAGACATGATAAAACGCCATACCAATGTTTCTCCAATTCGGCAGTCTAGTACATCATCATACATATCATACCCAGTTGGAAGTGTTCATTTGCTTGGCCACACCATAGAGATGTGCAGGTCTTCATCGTCCCACTTCCCCAGTTCCAAGCCTGATAGGTGGCATCAAAAGGGTGACTTCGTTAACAAACTATAAACAAATAAAACTATTTCCAGACATATGCTGTCAGTTTGTGGCTGGATCAACTTACCAACTGCCCCCATTCCCCCATCAGTATCTATGATTTCTATGAGTTTCTGACACCAGGTGCCACGCTGCCACATTTGGAGCTTGAAGAGGGCGTCCTGGGACGACGTTCCAAGTGCAAAGCCTCCTTTTTGGACCAGCACGTGGACACCGCTCCGGAGCCGCTCAGCGGATGCCTGCAGCGGATGAACGACTTGGCTCTGGCGGTCGGGCAGGACTTCGGTCAGCAAATGGGATTCCAGGCCGTGTCTGGATGCTTGGTCGAGAAGCCAGAAATGCATACAAATGCATACAAATGCTCCAAGAAATGGCCAAGAATGGTGAATCCGTGCCATACATTTCAAAACAGAATGGTGTTCCCTTTTTTTGGGGAGGCTACAGTATATATATATATGTATATATATGTCTTATCATGTCTCAAGTCTCAAGGGGAGTCTCAAACTCTTATTCTTCAATCAATAAGCCTGATATCAACTTATATTTGTGACATCTTAGCATTCAGTAGGGGCTTATGGCGCCACACGTCAATGTTCCATGATCAAGGTTTGCTTCGCGTTGAAGCGTGTTGTGGAAAGCAGTCATATCAATAATCAATATCCGATGATATCCATCACATACAATAATATGTATATATATATATCCATTATATATACCCAGTATATATATATATCCATTATATATATATTCAATTTATGAATACCTAGTTATAATCAATTATGTACATATCGAACAAGAAAAGAAATGCCTATGCATGCCCATGCATGCATTTTAGTGGACCATGTCAAGCTGAGTAAAGGGGGCTCAAAACAACCCTACTTAATTTTGAAGCCAACCTATTGCAGGTGAGTCATATATAATCATATGCCATGGCCAATCAAGAGGGGTGAAATTTGATGAAATTTGTCATTTTACATCATTTATGTATTTTGTATATATATATATATATTTATTATTATTGTTATCATTATTATTATTATCATATATATATACTACTACTAATATCTATTAATTGGATATCAATTATGCAGTTTCATCCCCTTGGACCCTTGGATCTGGGGCTTAGGACTGCAGCAGATGCTCCTCCGCGAGCCCTTGCAACGGGGAGAGAGGCGCCACCTGAGCCCTGGGCCCTTGACGGAGGAGAGGGGAAAGCCTTGCCATTGGCCATTGCCCACCAGAAATCATACATTGCCTATGCTGCAGCCATTGAAAATACATACCCTCTGGCTATTTAACATAGCTATGGGAAATGGCCCATTTATAGTGGTTTACCTATTCAAATTGGTGATTTTCCATGGCTATGTCAAATAGCCAGAGGGTAATTTTGAGTAAATCATAACGACCTCACTGGGACCTCACTGGAGTCATGGTTATAAGGGAAATAATCCCGCAAATGGCCTTAATTCAGGTTAGTGAAATATTATAATTTACCCAGATAATTACGCAATCATGAGCCGCCTAGATATGGATGATGATGAAGTGATAGAGAGAGTGGTATATTCATTGTGCCAAGGCTACCGTATTATACGGTGGGAAACCGGGATCGCCTGGGATCGGGGCAGGAGGAGGTGGATCAAGGATATGTTGAGCAGTACCTGGGATTTCTCCAAGCTCGGCGGCTTTGCTTCCTCTACGAGCCTTGCCACAAACACGATGTATGTTGAAATATGTCTGGGTAGATGGACGGATGGATGGATGGACAGATAGATACTTATTATGCTTACGCATACACTTTGTACAATTTTTGACGCTTGGTCATGACACCAAAGATTCCAAAAATAGTTTGGGTGATGAAGACTTTGGAATACGGGTTCTGTGTCCCGATGCTCAGATAGATTTCCCCCGCATGCACTGGCACAACACGTCTCAGATGAGTGCATACATGGATGTGCTATGATGTGCATGTGCCAGTGACATGTGTCCCCGTGTTTTTTTTGGCAAGGAAGAAGTCACTAAGTCCAGTTCAGAAGTGCAAAGTTGCCCTGTTCGAAAACAGCAGCTGCTATTACCATCTGGTAAACTAACATAACTATGGGAAATCGCATTTTTTTAATGGGTAAAACTCAACTAATTATAGATGACCATTTTCAATAGCTGTGTTAGTTTACCGGGGGGTAGCTGCTATAGCTTGTCCACCTAGGTCTTGCAAGCCCCTAAGGGTGGCCATCTGGAGTTATATCCACAAGGTGAGTCCTGCTCAGTGCCTCCAGCAAAAGTGCAGCTGTCCAGCAATACCATGGTGACCTTGGCTGAAAAACCTAAGCCTGATGTTGATTTTGGAAAGCTGTACCTTGTGATACCTTGCGCATTCCGTGATTTTAGACGTCTATAAGACCTGTTTTTAAACTGTTTCTAGCCTTTTATTGAAAATGTTGATGTTGGGGTTCCTTGCGATGTTCAGATGCGCAATCGGGAACCAAAACTGCTTTTCGCAAATTTTTGGCCACCTTTAAGTACAACAAATTGGTAGGGATCCTGGTTGTTCCAGGTGATTTTTCGCCACGACCAACTGACTTACACCTATGCAGCAGCATCTGGCTATGCACTGCAGGGCTGGTTGGTCGCCCTTAAAGAAAGGTATGACCTGCAAGGCTTGGATGGCGATTACCGCGGGATGGAAGAGGTCTATGGCAGCTTGGTGATGGCGGTGATGGCGTTGGATCCTGTGCTTCATGTTTCAACGCATTGAAGGGAAAACTATGGAAAACCTACAGAAAAGCACTGGGTGTTACTCTAAATTTTCCCACCATCCAATGCGGGGAATGTTGGCCCTTGGGCTGTGGATTTGAGATTCAGGATCAAACATAATTATTTGAGATTATCAAAACTGGAAAAAACAGCTGATGACGTGTGGTGCTTCCACCATCGGGAATGCAAGGTGACAACATGCTGACGCCGTTCAGAGCTGCTTCATGATCATCATGAAATGTTGGTTTTGTTGGTGGTTTCAGCCACTTTTATCCATGTTTATCATGTTTCGATGTCTTGTCAATGTTTATGAATTATTCATGTCCGCGTGATTGCTCACCTGGACATTCAGGGCTGGAAAGCACCACTTAGGGTGGCCGCCAGGGCAAACCAGCGGCCTCTAGGTGGCTAGGTCAAGGGCTAATATGGATTGATAGTGGGCTGAAGTTCTTCAAGTCACGTTTTCGTTTGCTTCAACACGCTTCAAAGGCATGTCACGGACAGTTGGTAGGTTGCAGGATAGATTGCAGAAGTGGTGTTGCATGAACTCAAACACTCTTAAACCATAGCCACCAGAGATGAATACTCAGCTACTTTTGGGGGCTCTGGCCGCCCTAAGGTATGCCTTCGATCCAAGGCCCGGCTGTTCCCATGACCGATCAGGTGAACATCATGAGCATGTCACCCATGCTGCCGGGACGTGTCAGCAACTCGCTGAATCAGCACACGATGTTCTCCGCGCAGACGGACACCTTCCTGGAGATGCCGGCCTTGCGCTGGGACGTCAGCGTGTACTACACAGATGATCCTGACAATTACATTGGGCCACCGAAGTCATACACGAAGCATGGTGAGAGTTAAAGCTCAGGCATTCAATGTGCGGCGCTTTCGCACCCACATTATCAGCTTTGTTCAAAACAATCCTCAAATCCACAAAATGATTAAAATGGACCAGGATGGATCAAACCACCCTGAAATCATTTGAATAGGTTTGGGCCACCCTCCCTGCACTGTCTGCAGCCTGCCTCAGGGTTTGAGCATGCTTCTGCCCATTATTATCATTTTCTGCCGATCGGGTCCTGTAAGAGCTGGGGCGTGCCCATTTGCGGCCTGAAATCTGGGCAGATTCATCCTGCCCACCTTTACCGCAACAGCCTCAGGAAACACGCTGGGCTCTTCCCAGATGATGAAATTCTGGGCTTTGACAACCAGTTTTTCGGCATCCCGGACAAAGATGCAGCTTGTTGGGCCCCCTGCTTGCGCTTGTGCCTTGAGAAATGCTATGAATCGCTGCAGCTGCATGGCTACACCAAAGAGACGGTGAAGGGCCAGAGCATTGCCCTCTACAATGGTCGCTCCACTTGAACCTCTGAAATGTCCCATTAAAACCTGAACAGAGAAAGATCATTTTCCCATAAGATTTCAAAAAAAACAACTTAAAACCATCATCTATAGATGATGTTCCCATCAAAACCTCCATTTAAAGAGATTTTCCATTGCCATGTTTGATTACCAGATCTGAGATTCCAGAAATCAATGTGCCCCTGTGTGCAACGCAATGCTAGGAAAGCGGTGTTTTGCCAGTGCCGGTAATTTTTAGAATATGGTGTACTATCTTCAAAACATATCCACGTGCCGCGCGTATAAATCGTTACAAAAAATATAAATCATTTTTATGATACGTACTCGTATGTAGTATTTGTATGTATTTGTTGGTATACGTTGATGTATTTGTTGGTATACGTTGATGTGTTTGAATTTAGTGCATATCTACGCGTTGAAGCACATACCCAAACATACCAATATCGCTTTATTCAAAGTGTTCTTTGGACACATATAAGAACACGTCTATTTGCAAGCATGTTTTCACGTCGAGACAAACAGAGTTGGTATTTCCGTACATAGGTACATTGATATATGAATTCAATTAGCTACTTGCGCACAGATATAGGTTTTCACGCACTGACATATTTTCCATATCATATATCATACATACATACATACATACATACATACATACATACTTACTTACTTACTTACTTACATACTTACTTTCATACATACATACATACTTACTTACATACATACGTACATTACATTACGATACATTACATTACACTACGCTACACTACAGTACACTACACTAATTACTACACTACATTACATTACATTACATTACATACATACATAGTTACATAGATATACATAGATATGCATAGATTTGCATAGATATACAGAGATACACATAGATATACATAGATACATAGATCTTAGATACATAGAT
>Ga0126342_10017564_pt1 | contig 12358 bp, 12 predicted proteins | sample Cyp1metagenome_FD_92528 | JGI IMG/M metagenome (GOLD analysis project Ga0126342, IMG submission 92528) | Coral microbial communities from Lord Howe Island, Old Settlement Bay, Australia - Cyphastrea 1 metagenome | ecosystem: Host-associated > Invertebrates > Cnidaria > Coral ... | reverse complement strand
TACTTCACACTCCACACTCCACACTCTACACTTTCCACCCCACACTGCAGACTGGTAACAAGGGAAACATGTACAAGACTGTTCAAATATAAACTATTGCAGAAAGGTATTGTGCGTGACTGCGTAACCATGTGTTTTGACATCTGTACCATTAACATACGTGTGAGCATTCGGGTTCGTGGGCTTCATCTTGTTTTTCAAACATGGGTGCCGACTAACTGAGGGCAACCCCTTCGAAAAACCATACGAATCTTCTACACCATACGGACCATACCCTTCAGAAAGGCTGTGATAGTTTATCATGGGCTTTACGACCTAAAATCGACATATCTTTTGCGTGTTCTTCCCCCATGTTTCATGCTGAAGGGGCCCCACTTTCAATGGTTAAAAAATGCCCTTGACGCTTGACGCAGCGCAGCCAGCGCCTTGAGGATGTGAAGATCCCGATCCTTTTGCTCCAGCACAGGATCGATCAAAACTGCCTCGTTCGTCTCACAACAACTCACCAGGTAGGTCAAAGTGGAAGATTCCTCCAAAAATGCTCAGGAATCTGTCCAGAAATTGGAGCTTTCTAACCAACCCAAAAAATTGGGGGGTATATAGCCAACAATATGGAGATGTAATGCTTATTAATGGTGATTATATATATATATTGGGAAAATAATAGGTTCTATAACCAACTTGATATGATATTTTGGTCTGTCCAGAATTTGTTGTTTTTTTTCCCAATTTAATTGCAATTGTAAGGGGAAAAATGAGGGATTTTGAATGGGAAAATGATAGTCAACTATTAAACTTGAGGTCTACAGCATTTTTAGACAAACCACTATGTTTCATTGCTGCACATCAACAGAACATCGGCCCGGGGAACACCATCTCCACCAATCATCTGTTTCGGTAATTCCAAGAAGCAAAATGAATCTCAACCAGTTGGCAGAACCCCTTTGTCATCCTTGTGACTTTCTTCCGTCTTCCCGTTCCGTTCGCTCCTCATCGAAGAGCTGCCTGACCTCCGTCCGCTCCGGCACCAACGGCCCTCCCGGCGCCGCGGGCGTCAGCGAGGGGAGCTGCTGCTGCAGCCACTGCAGGGCCTCCGGGCGGACGGTGTCCAGCTGGAGGTCTGCCACCAACTGCTCCACGCAACCCTTGCTGTAGCCCCTGGCAAAAGATGCTGATCATGTAGATTAATTATGGAATCATATGTGTATATATGTGAATGTATGTGTGTGTACATATATATATATACATACATACTGTATATATTATATTTCATATATATATACACACTGTATATATACATATGATTGTTCTGTCGATTTATCAGCATTTTTTCCACAACTCTTCCACACGTGTCATCATAGCATGGCCACAGTGGCCGTTTTGCTCGCCGTGCTCGGCTCGCCTGGTTTTGGCCATCCACAGCAGCAGCACAATGCCCGCGCGATTGGCCGAGGTGCACTGAATCATCAATGGCCTGGGTAGGTCTTGGACTGCGCTCACCAGCTGGTCAATGACGGCAGGAGCCAGATCCTGGCCGTGGCGGTGGTAAACCATCAGCGAAGTTGGGGGCATGAACTAGCTGTGGCAGTGGGTCGGTTTATGATGATAGAACAAAAGTTAGATAATGGGTACCATAAAATAACTTATAACTAGGGATCATCACCTTTGAGGAAGGAACATCTGCAGTGAATCTGCAGTATGTGAAGGTGTTTGAAATCCTCCAAGTGCGGCATTTACCCCTGATACTTCCCCTATGAAGATCACATTTCTGGGTTCTGAACCATAGTTTCACCATCCAAGAGGAAAGTGATGAGTTCAAGGCACAAAAAACAATACATAAAAACAGATGGGAAAATTGATTTTCTTTACCAAAAAAAATACCAAAACCGATGGGAAAATTGGCTTTTTTTCTTATCTCGCCAGTCCTTGGAAGGTTTGAAGGGCACCACTTTCAAGCTGCTGCCCTTAGATTTGATGGTCTCCCCCATGAAGTGCGGGTCCGACTCGGGGTTCACGTAGAGCCAGCCCTTGCAGTGCGGTGCAAGCTGATCCACCACCTCTGTTGGAAGGTTGCCACTGATCAACACGTCACCAGGGAGTGCTGGCAGGCGCACTGGGAAGTCCTGGGATCAACTGATCTGAACATCAACTGACTGGGCCCCATATGGCAGTGGGTCAAAACCAATAGTACCCCTGGTGAACCCCAAAATAGCTGGTAAATGGATGTTCATCCCACTAAAAATGGTATCTATAGGTATTGATTCATAGCCATATCTTCCAAGAAATACCTTTGAAACAGGAGAAAAAAATGGCCCTAATGGGCTTCACACTAAGACAAGATGTGCTTAAAATACGCGAGTAAAGCCAGCTTGAGGTGAGAACGAAGTCTAAGTCAGAAGGCAGAGCATTTAGAAAAAAAAACATAATTCACTTGTCGCAAGTCCTTGATGATGTTCCCAATGGTCTCCATCTTCGGAGCAGCTTCAAGGGACTTGCCTGAGTTACAGCCCATGGCACTGGAAAATGCGTGCAGCGTTGAGATCTTGGACACTGGAGACTTGAGCCAAATCAAGTCACATCCCATAGCAAGCTTCAAGCTGTGCTCACTGCTACCCTCTAGGAATCATGGCCAATGGGAAAGCCCCTCTTCTATTTCGCTTTGATGGGAAATTTGTCTAACTTTATATAAAGATTGGCTATTACCCTCTGGTAAACATACAAAAAGCTATTGAAAATGGCCATTTATAGTTGAATTACTCCTTAAAAATTGTGATTTTCCATAGTTATGTTAGTTTACCAGAGGGTAACTTGAATTACATTCATAAATAAGGTGTATTGTGATTTGATAGTACATCCATCAGTTCTATCCCATTATATTCAAGTATATACCCGTGATATTCGATGGTTTTATCGTCATTTAATAGTCATACGATATGTAGAAGTGTCCTAAAATATGGGTACCCCAAACCATTGCTTTTCCGATTGATAATAACCAACAACTTGGATGAGAACTTGGGGTACCACCATTTTAAAGTGCTCTTTGCCAGTTATAACAGGTTGTTTTATGGGTTTATCAGTGTATCATTCAATAGATGGGTTTCTTTCACTGACTTAAACCTGGTATTTTGGGCAAAATCATCGCATCAAATCCCATGAAATCACTCCAAAATCACTTCTAATTAGGGGTCAAAAAACGGTCAAAAAACGGTCCACTAACTGTAAAGCTCCAGGCCGAAACAGGCCATGAAAAAAGACGTCCCCAAGGCCGTCACCGGAAACCCGGGCCTCGTATTCAATGCCTTCCTCCAGGCCGGTGGCTAAGGTTTCGGAGGCTGGCGCTGCAATGGCACCGCCTGTACCTGGCATCTGCTATCTCTGATATTCCCATATGTATAGATATAGTTAGATACACTTAAGTATACTTTTATATATACATATATATATACACACATGTGTATGATATGGTTTTCATGTAGTTGGATATAGAAAAATGTATAACAAGACATATAAGATCTGGTTGATATCCACATCCACCGTGCTGGGATCCAGGCAGAGATACCAGTTCTGGTTCCCGACGCGGCGAAGCCTCGGCGATGGCTCATGAATTTCTGTAGGTGGTTGTGTACAATAATATATATATATATATATTATCTGAATCTATACAAGTAGACAGTATGTGGGGGGGCGAAAGATCGAAAGGTGAAACGCGAAATGGCTACGGTTTCATTGCCACTCTGCATGTCGGGCAACTCGCTGAAAGTTGGGTCGCCAAGTTTCGCCCAAAACCATCCAAAAATAGTTGACAGTTCAAAGGCTCTGTTAGTTGCAGGATGAGGCCCCAGTGAGGTAAATCGCGTTCAGTTGGTGGGTTTATAACGATTTAAAATAACAAGTTGGTGTATGATACGCAAATACATCAAATAACTATATTTAGATGGGGTTACCCTCTGGTAAACGTTTACATAACTATGGAAAGATCCACCATTTTTCATGGGAAAACCCACTATCAATGGCCATTTTCAATAGCTATTTGACAAATTACCAGAGGGTATGTTCACCAACAAACATTTCACTGGGCTCCATCCTGTGGCCTTGATTTGGGTCCCTTGGGTCCCAGAAAGCCACCAGATGAGCCGGGGCCAGGTTTTGACGCCATGGCGCTTCACGATGGTCTGCTTGGCTTCTTCCGGCAGGGTCCATCTGACCTGCGCTGTCAGCAGTGGGTAACGGTCCCCATCACCTGGAAAAATCCTGCGCATGTGCCATGCACAAATACGGATACAATCCTTGCATTGTTGCTCCTAAATCACAGATTTTTCAACCATTGAATCATATTGATTTCGTATAAACATGTAGATAGATGGGTAGATAGATTGATAGATAGATAGATCAATAGATCGATAAATAAACAGATAGATCGATAGATAGATCGATGGATGGATGGATGGGTGGATAGATGGATGGGTGGACAGATGGATTAGATGGACTAGATGGATTAGATGGATTAGATAAAGGATACGCAGATAGAAATCTAGATACGTAGATAGATTGGTAAGTTCGTAGATTGGTAGATTGTTGAGTAGATACATATTACAGATGCAGTAATACAGCTGTCTATATATATATATATATATAGCACTCCATTTCAGCCTGTGCAAAGATGCCCCAAGTGATATATGTATATATATATACAGGTTGGTGGTTGACCTACCCCTCTGAAAAATATGAACGTCAGTTGGGATGATGATTCCCAATATATGGAAAAAAATAATGTTCCAAACCACCAACCAGATTATATATATATATACATGCATAATTATGTACGCGGATGATCAGACACGCACTAGCAGACAATGGATTCTTGGTGCTAATGTCCATCACGGGAGCTTGTTTCTCAATTATACCCTCCAGCAAAATAGAATAGATCCTGCCAAATAGGGCTTCGAAGATTCACCAAAATCTACTATTTTCAAATTCAAACTGATAAATAAACAGAAGGGTAATCCGTAAATTCATGATCAGTTAGTCAGTTACCATTAAATCCATTAGGCTATTCACTGAGCAGACCAGCAGACCACTCTCCGGGCAACTTCGCCAGATCCCCAGTACTGGAGCTCCTAAACTCCAACATCAAGATGGTCACTGGCTATATACCCTCTGGTAATTTGTTACATAGCTATTGAAAATGGCCCAGTCGAAATAGTGGATTTACCCATTAAAAATGGTGGATCTTTCCATAGTTTTTTGTATGTTTACCAGAGGGTAATCCATGTTATCCATGGCCCATTGCTAGTTCGATGATTGACCGTCACCGTTCTTGAAGATTCTGTTTACAAAAATTACCAGAGGCCAATCTCCAGAGAAAAAATCTGATTCTTAACCTGGTTAAGCCATGTCAATAATAACTTGGATTTGCTTAATTTAAGGGGTCCTCAAAAAAAAATATATATATATATATTCACTTCATCGATTCCCCATTTCTGGTGGATTGACCATTGGGAAAACAAAAAATCACCGACTAAACAAACCCAGGTTTTCACTTCCATATAAGGCCATATTTTGTGGGGATATTCCCTTACATAGGCCTTATATAGGCCTTTATACATGGTAGGTACCTCCAATCAATCGGTTCCTGAGTCATGGCCATGTCAATCATAATCAACCCATGGATTTTCCATGTTGATCCCCAGGAAAATCTGCACGCCTTCATCTTGCCATCTCCCTGTGGGACCATGACTGGAACCTCACTGCGAGGTGACTCGTGACTCGGACTCTGGGCAGACGGGCAGACGGGCTGCCTTCAAAGTAAGAGTTGAAACCCATAAAAGATCCATCCAGAGATGAACTCTGAGTCCATATTCAAATATTCAATCTCATAGCTAAGAACTATAGGCATGGTGAATCTTAGATACCTGCAAAAAAAACAAAAAAAATATTAATATCTGGTTAGTGCATTTTCCATTGATAGCAAAAAGATGGAAAAATACTAAAGTATCGAACCAAGCTTGACCCAGAGGTTCTCCATGTCATTTTGAATGATTTGGCTATGAATGATCCATCCCATGTTCAATCCATACATGATATCCACCCAACAAATCTGTAGCGTCGACAACTCACTCGCTGAATTTGTGGCACCCCATATGTGCAGCACTGGGGTCATGGTGTTTATGGCTTGTCGTCATAGCATGAAACTGGTCAAAATAAATCCCATGTTCATGGACCATTTTGACCCATCCCCCAACAGGATGGGTCCCAACAGGATGGGTCCAAGTAACTTGACCATGGCAAACTAACATAGCTATGGAAAGATCCACCATGTTTAATGGGAAAATCCACTATGTCTATGGCCATTTTCAATAGCTATTTGACAAATTACCAGAGGGTAACTTGCTTCACTTGCTTCCCATCCATCCAAGTGGTGGTTGGTGATATCCCCATTCCATGCCGGTCGACAAAGCTTATCATTCCATGGGGAAAGATGTTGTATCAACGGGATCACCAAAACGTGGACTTGATTTTAACTCAGTTGAGAAAAAATAACCTAGATGAAAACGTTATAACTAAGGTAATCAACTAGGAAACTATTATAACTATTATAACCATTATAAGCTAGATGAAACCAACCATTCCATCAAACTATAGATCATATATCTCGTAGGCCAAGCTTTTTCATGTGTTTCTTTCTCCATCAGTACAGAGTATGGCTCCAAAGTCAGAAACCTCGCAGTTCACCTCAAGTGTCTCTATTGGGACTATGTCATATTCATTCCCACATGGCTATGGATCAATACCTATGAAAATACCATTTTTATTAAGGGATGAACATCCATTTTAACCCAGCTATTTTGATGTGAACAAAAAAGGGGTACTATTGGTTTTGACACACTGCCACATAGAGTAGCTAGTGATGTCATGTTACATCTGTGTTTTGGTTCAATCCCAATTTATTGATGTTGCGTAAACTCCCGACAGTCCCGACAGTCCCCCCGAAATTTCTTCGGCCCAGGAGCGTCAGTTGAGGCACCCTCATGGATCACCAATTGCATGCCGCCAATCTGCCCCTTCCGCTTCAACCGTTCGGTGACACCCATCAGAGATGGTGAATAAGTGTTTAAAGGCCTTTATGATTGGGGAATAGATGGTGAATAAACCATGATAATATGGGGGATAGATGGTGAATAAACCATGATAATATAAGGGATAGATGGTGAATAAGCCGTTATAATTGGGGGATACCGAACTGGGGGTGTCAAAGTTGGGCGTTTTTCAGCCAGGCAAACAAGAAGAAAATCGCGACATCTTGGGATTGGCTCAAGTGTCATTCCAGCAGCACACCATGTTAGAGCCATGCCCAAATTAGAAGTTCAAACAAGAAACGGCCATCAACAAACAGCCTTGATCGCATGTATCGCCCAAATGGTGACATGGAAATATGTTACTTGGGTGTGTCTGAAAATAGTGTACCCCTAAACCCAATGGTTAATGATCATTATCCCTATTAAATGGCTATAATTGGGAATATACCCTATTTTCAGACAAACCCACTTGTTTACCATCAAAATACATTAGCTCCCAGTTTTTCACTCTCCTCTTTGGCACCTAGAAATTCACGTTGTAAAACAACGACCGAATAGCTCTGCAGCCTTGGCGTCGATGTTGGCAACGCTGTCACTGGACATGGAGTACTCTCCAAAGCCCTGGGCTGGCCACGAAATCGCTAAGTTGGTGCAAATACCCTCTGGTAAACTAACATAACTATGGAAAATCACCATTTTTAATGGGAAAATCCACTATAAATGGCCATTTTCAATAGCTATGTTAAATTACCAGAGGGTAAGTCCAATAACTATGCTTGATGATACGCAAATAACGAACTAGTTCATGGGGTTATAAACCAACTTGTAACGGGGGCCCCACATTGTAGGGATTCAAAAACCTATTCTTATATGTGTTACCCTCCCGCAAATTCACATAGACTCTGCCGTTTGTCGGAGGTTGGAAGATTGGTTTCTACTAAAACTTGCCTATCTTCGGGGTCTATTTCCTGATGAAACTCCCATGTCCATTTTATTGGATCCCAAGTTCTGCTGGTGATTTTCCCACGTGTGTTGGTAAACTCCCCATAATTCATGTCTGACTCAAGCACAACTTCGCAGGGTTTTCATAAAAACAGCCACCTTTGAACCCTTTGAACCGCGCACCTCGGCATTGCGACAGCAAATTTCTGCTGCATATTCCACGCAGTCCTTCAAGGAACATGGTGGGATGTTTCTTCCAATAGAAATGGTGAACCAACGACATAGGGGATACAATAGGGATACACTGCGATTTTCATAGACCATGTATATACGTGTATGTGTATATTATATATGTAATGTCACCCAAAATGGGACTTTACTTTTCTATCTTTTCGGGGTGACTATACTACATTTATCATATCTGTGTATATATATAATTTAATATGTTTTGGGTGTGTCTAAAAATGAGGTATACCTCCCAAACGGCACTTTAATAGGGAAAATGCTAATAAATCTTTGGATTTGGGGTAGCCTATGTTCAGACGTGTATATGTAAGTACCACATTTTTTTGGTACCCAGGCACCTTTCTATTTGCAAAAAATCATGCATCGAAAAATGCATGTCTTCAAACTTCAAAATACCTCAAACACAACACGGATTTTTTGTTTGTCGGAAAATGGGCTAGCCATGGCTATGTGGGCCCCCCCAGTGATGTGAACGTTGGTTTACAAAAACCCCACTATATAACTATAGTTATAAGTACCGTACCATAAACCAGTTCGTGAAATTGGAGTTCTGTGGCCCCCAACTTAGCGATTTCGTGGCCACGGGGGCCCCACGACTTGTCGATTTTTTTTCTGGTTGATCATCAATTCCCATGACCAATGACCGAAACCCGAGCCTGGACTCCATGAATGTTCACCTGACCATGACTGGGACATGTCGCACCCAATTTTAAGGTGATATTTTAAGGGGATGATTTATTGGGTTTACCGGTTTACCACATATTAAAAGGGGATTAATCAGTGGGTTTACCACATTATATCAGCTTCTCCAATTTGCTCACTTCTTGGCCAAATGTGTGGTTGCTGTAGTTTGAGTCTCCCCGAAGCGCCCAATTTCTGTGTGAAAAATCCCATGGGCTGTCGGCATTCATCCAGGGTTGACATTGGCCCGTTTTTTTCCAGCGAAAATCATCAGCATAAACCCATGGCCATCAATGGCCCATGTGTGAAATATCAGTGAACTGTTTACCAACTGAGCTAACTTCCGCTATATAGTGTTCAACACAGTTTGTTCGCTGGAACCAGTCAAGTTACTGCAAGCTCATCATTCCTGAACTCTTTACCTCCAAGAAAATAGTGATACTACGGTAGTACTTTGTTAACCGGAACCAGTTAAGTTATAACCTGGTATGTCATTCCTGAACTCTTTACCTCTTCAAAAATAATGTGGCTAAAACAATGCCATAAACCATCCCCCAGTCATCACCATGTTTATAGGTGGTAGAGTATAAACCATTCCCAGTCATGGCTGGTTTATCACATTGCTTTACCCACATTGAATATGGGAAATCACCATGTTTACTGGATAAATCAACTATTTCTATGACCATGGCTTCAATAGCTTTTTGTATGTTTGCCAGAGGGTCAACCTCCATTTTCCTATGGTTTTCCTATGGTTTTCCTATGGATCCCATGGTTTTCCTGGCTTCGCCAACCACCACCGAAACCAACACCCGCGGCGCCTCGGTGCGCGAGGGCGCGAAGCTGGTGCGGCCACTGGACACCAAGGCGCCGGTGAGGTCGATGAGCCATTTCTTGCCTCAGCGCATCGAGCGGTGACGCTTGGTGAGAAAAGGCTAGGAAAACCAACCCGGAAAAGCCCGAGGGAATTGATTGTTGATTAAGATTCCATGAATATTTCATGAATATTTCATGAATATTCCATGAATATTTCATGAATAGTTCATGAATATTCCATGAATATTCCATGAATATTCCATGAATATTCCATGAACTCACTTCACCAGAAAAGGATAGGAAAAAAACATGTCTGGCCGTTGATGCTTGAAGCCATTGAAGCCCACTGGCCCACGCACCTGTGCCCACGTCTGTAAGCTGGACCTGCTCCAGATCGGTACTACGTGGGATATCATGCGAAAATCATCTAGAAATGGTGATTTAATGGTGATATGAATGGAATATCAATGGAATATGAATGGAATATGAATGGAATATGAATGGAATATGAATGGAATATGAATGGAATGTTGGATAATACCCTCCGGCAATCAAACATGGCAACGGGAAATCCACTATAAATCAAGCGGTTTTTTTGGGGAAATCCATCTATAAATGATGGATTCTCGATTGCCATGTTTCAAAAAACCCAAGAAAAAACAGGGGATTTGACCGATGACAATCCGGGAGTTTCCCCAGGACTTCAGAAACAATACAGAGGGATTGCAGCAACGAAACTCAGGATATGATCGGAATTGGGAAGCAAATTTGCCAATGACTGCTTCGCTTGTGGGATTGCCCACCGAAAAACTGAGTCTTGAAGTGGGGAACACCGCTAGCAATTGGGCTTTTGGGAAGGAGTCAACAGCAATCAGCAGCACTTAGAGAAGATTGGCTGATTTTCGTACTTCCCAGATGAAAGCAGCTGCTAACTCGATCTTCATCCCCTAAAAAAAAATAAGTTAGGTAATAGGTTCTTCACTCATCCCCATCTGTTTTTGGGCCAAAAAAATCCTCATCTTTGCCCACCTGAGTAGCTTCTACGGGAGGCGCCGCGCTTGGAACAGCCTCAGAAACTGGCGCAAAATCCAGCGGATTTAGCCCGGTGTTCATGGCATTTAATGGGCTAACTGGGAATTTGTCCACCAATTGCTATAGTTGGTGGCTTAAGACCCCTTGAAAAATATGAGCCACTTGGAGATCATTTTGCCCAATAGGGATGGAGAATACAGAACGTTTGAAACTTGAAACACTCACTTAATGTTTCTTTGACAGCTTTTCTCAGACTTGGAAAAATGTCTGAACCAATTTCACGGAAAGTTGAACGAGAGGCATCTATCTCTTTGTCAAGATGCGTAAATTGCTAGGATACCAAAATGCAACTACAAAGCAACCGCTTGCGGTAAAGTCAGTCGTGAACCTCCAATGAATTGGATGGTTTCACGTTGAAAACCCACCCGTTTCGGATGTCAAAAATTGGGATGATTCCAACATATTCCAACAGCCAGTCCGCATGGCATTTAATAGGTAAACCATCTATTTCTATGGGCCATCTATACCATAGCTATGTTAAATAACCAGATGGTAATAGTTTATAGATTGCTAATATTGTAGGGACTTCAGCCAGTTCACTGCCACTTTGCCACTTCACTTCCTCTATTCATTGTTACCAGTAACAATGAATAGACATCTACGGGAGGGTCATCAACCAAAACTGGAGGATGGATTCATACCAATTAAAAATCCTTTGGGAGTTTTCATAAAATGGAACCATCTTTTTTTCCCATGATCATTGAAAAAATCACATCTATGATAGTCATTTCCTATGGATTCAAAGATGATCATATCAAATCACTACCATTTCACACCCATAGGACCATCTTTGAGCCGCAAAGAATACCCAGCAAGGTTTCGGTCCAAGCTTTGCCCAGATGTCCCGTCATCCCCAGTTTTTCGTTGGTCATTTCTGACCCAGTTTATCGCCTGTGTTTTCCGAACAAAATTGCTGAAAAATCATATTAGTGGATATATGTGGAATCCCCATATATCCCCATATCTGCCATATCTCTGGAAGTTGAATGAAGTTGAATCCCATTGAATCCCCATTTTTTTCAGCAGATTTCTTGGATCAACGGCGCCGCGCCGCGCCAGGCCAAGGCACCCAGGTGACTCGCAGCTTGCCACTCCCCAAGGCAGTGAGAGTCGGCGAGGTGGGCTTTGGGGGTTTCTCCTTAAGGAGAGTCGGCGAGGCCATGGTGACTTACCCAAGAAACATTGATGTTAGTGTTTTTCATTGTGATTAAGAGTGATTTTGATAGTGATTTTAAGTGATTAATGGTGATGTTCCTCAGATTGATAGTGATGTTAGTGATTTTAATAGTGATTAATTGGATATTAAAATCATTGAAGCACCAGCTAACTAGTAGTTTGGGTTTTTTAACCCCATATTGTTGGTTGATATGTCATTATAAACATCCATAATCCAGACCAGACTGTTGGCTATACATATGTACAGTATATCCCACAAAATATTGAAATTTTCCCAATTCACTATTTTTCCCGAGAGCGTCTGAGCGCAGGGTTCTTCCAATAGTGGG
>Ga0126342_10017563_pt1 | contig 12358 bp, 8 predicted proteins | sample Cyp1metagenome_FD_92528 | JGI IMG/M metagenome (GOLD analysis project Ga0126342, IMG submission 92528) | Coral microbial communities from Lord Howe Island, Old Settlement Bay, Australia - Cyphastrea 1 metagenome | ecosystem: Host-associated > Invertebrates > Cnidaria > Coral ... | reverse complement strand
GAAGAGAGAGAAGAGAGAGAAGAGAGAGAAGAGAGAGAAGAGAGAGAAGAGAGAGAAGAGAGAGAAGAGAGAGAAGAGAGAGAAGAGATTGCTTTTGCAAGTCGGCCAAAGAAAGGTATACAGGTGGTCGAGCAAAGAATACTCTCTGTGAGAGGGTCTGGATGCCCACCTCAAGTGTCTCAAACATATGATAACAGTTAAGCTTGGCATATTGCGCCGCTGCGAACTCGTGCAAGTTCTCTTTCAGATACCACCCACGGAGAAGACTATAGTCCGTGGGCCAGTTCGGAGGGCAGACCGTAGCGTCTTGCCGCCATTTTTCAGGCGTAATGCCTCCTGCGCTTGGTGTAATGACCTCCAAGACAACACGGGTAGGGCCTACTGGGGTGAAAGCGGGCATCACGTCTTGGTGTACCAAGTGGCTATCTATTGTACCCCTCTATGATGGTACGCAGACAGCCTCGATCATCCCACTCTTGGTCAATCCCAAGCTCAGACCCTGCTGCCCGATTGTCAGCGAACCGGACGGCAACGAGGCTGCCCTCAACTTGCTCTTGACTATCTTCCTCGATCTTCTGCGCGCTCTGGATGCTCTGGATGATAGTTTGAGAGACTTCTTGGGGCTGACCTTCGGCACGGTTGCCGTCGGCAGAGAGAAGAGAGAGAAGAGAGAGAGAAGAGAGACAAGAGAGACAAGAGAGACAAGAGAAGAGGACAAGAGAAGAGGACAAGAGAAGATAAGAGAAGAGAATTGAAGAGAGAGAGAGAGAGAAGAGAGAGAGAAGATGTAATATGTAAGATGTGAAGATGTAATGACAACGTATTATCTCAGCTTCTTTTTTGGAAGAACCCTACGCTCAGGGCTCTCGGGAAAAATGCGGTGATTTAATGGGAATATATTGGGAATATGATGGGAACAATGATAATGAGATGACAATGGGATTGTTCTAGTTAGGTTTTGAACGCTTCTAGTTCTCATAGTGTTGGTTACATTCCTATTTTATTCCTCTTATATCTTATTATAATTATTATATCCTATTCTTGGGTGATATCCCCAGTTATATCTCATATTACCATTTGGCTGATTCATGATGAATCCGGGGGTTATACTACCCTTTATCTACTGGGGATTATCATAATCCATGAACTGGGAATCCCGCTCTTAACCAAAAAGGACTAAATGGAAGAGGGCTTTGAACACAGTTCAGGCGCAGGTGAAAGATTTGGGATATATATATATACATATATACATATATATAATCAACATGGGGATTTAGTTCGCTGATTTATGGCTGTGCAGTTGATGGGTTACAATTAATGGATATTGATGAAGATATCATGGGATAGTATCAATGAATATTAACGGGATATATAATGATATATATATATAATATATATATATATATCTAACAGCTATTCATATGATATGGATGTGAGACCGGATGGGAGGGAAGCCGATGTCATTGATCAACGATTTTGGATTTGGTGGCAACGCATTTTCAGACAAACCCATATTTTATTTGTTGTATCATTTCGCACTGATATCTTAAGAATAAAGTGGTGCCCCCCACATCTAACCATAGATATATCCATTCTAGGCAGCTAGCTGTAAATCTCTCCAGCTATTCGGCTACTCCATAGTGGCCAAAAATCGTGAATGAGCGTCGAATCTACAGCAACCCCCTTTTGGGGATCCGGGATGCGGTGAAATCAACCGATTTCAAGTTCCAAAAGATGGGCCATGAAATCAACTACTGTACTCAAATTAAGTAGTAACATGGTCAATCTTTGGTAGTTCACCCAATTTGTTCATCTTTTGCTGGTTATGGTTATTATATGTTATTGTCCATTTATACCAAAAAACAAAAGGATTAAATTACCCATTTAAGGTTGGGATTGGTAAATTGAATCTGTTGCTGCATCTTTTTGGGGGTCACTATCTCAGAGCTTTTTTGGGGACTTGATTTTGATATTTTTGATGGCTTATAGACTGATACATCTGATACCTCTGGATGATGATTCACCAATCTGACACATTGGGCATGCGGCAGTTGTCTGTGGATGACCCTACCAACCAATCATCCTTCACGACGTGACGTCGCGACGTGATAATCCCTGTGATCTGAAAATTCTACCACCATTGATACCCTCTGGTAATGACTAACATAGCTATGGCAAATCACCATTTTATAGCTGGGTATATAAATCCACTATTTCTATGGCCATTTTCAATAGCTTTTTGTATGTTTACCAGAGGGTAAGATTCACCATGTGAATCCCGCTTCTTAAAAATCACCGGCTGAATCGCTTGTCATATCACCAGGATGTGAATCCCAGGACAAAATCACAGACAAAATCGCAGCCACGGCCACAGTCACCATTTCCCTGTGTCCTGGCCCATCTTTCCATTGCTTCGGCCATGAACTCCTGGGGTTTGTGGCCATTTTGTGGCCATGATTTACTGAAGACTGGAGCAGCCCATGGTTTTTACCTGGGGTGAAGCAACATAGATGTGGACAACCCATGGTTTTCCATTTGGAAAATGGTCGCGAAATGGCGGAGTTTCCAGTTTCCACATCTCTTTTGCATGTTTACAGAAGGGTAGTCACCATTTTCCATCTGAACGTGGCCTTCTAACACGCCGATTTACTCATTTTTCTAGATGTTTTTGTGGGTTGAGTCCAAGTCCACCGAAGACCATCCCACTTAGTGATGTTTTGACGGCTTTTTTTCACGACCCAGTTGCCCTCCATGGGCCATGTCGGACATGTCGTGAGCCCGTCCTTGGATTTGCCAGTCGGATGCATCACCAAAATGGCCGCAGTTCTCGTGCACTCCGTTGGACGTGCCACCAGCAAGTTGAAAGCACCTGTCAGTGGGCCGATGACCTCATCGTTCCACAAGAACTGTGCCATTTGGAGGTACCCTCTGGTTAACGCCATGGAAAATGGCCCATTTAGAAATGTTGTTTGATGATTTACCTATAACGGGTGATTCTCCATAGCTAAAATAACCAGAGGGTAAAATCCCACAGTTGTCAGACAGGCATGGGACCCCAACAACGAAACGCTTGTCGTTTTAAAACTCGGGATGGACTCCGACAGGTGTTGCTCTCTGCATCAAATCCATGCAGATTTTACCCGCGAGTTATGTTGGTTTTCCATGGTTTTTCCACGGTTTTTCCATGGGTTTTCCATTGAAATTCGCATTCCAGGCCACGCAGAAATTTCTGGATCTTCATCCAGCCACATCAGGGCAAGGCGCCATGCATATGACTGTGGATCTTCCGTAGATACATCTTCAATGGCTGTTTATATGGCAGTGTGTCAAAACCTTGTACCCCTGGTGAACATCAAAATAGCTGGTAAATGGATGTTCATCCCCCTAAAAATGGTATTAATAGGTATTGACCCATACCCATATGGTTGCTAAACACGTTTGTTATAAAAATTATATTCATTCCCACTCCCAGTTTTTATTCATGGCTAAGCCATCCCAGCTTTTTGTCATGTAAAAAAATCACCAGACATTGGATGGTGAACTGGGTCCGGACCCATGGGGCACGTCTAACGGTTTGCCATGGAAAGATCCACCATTTTTGAGAACGGTAAACCATCTATAAATGGGCCATCAATACCATGGCTATGTTAAATAACCAGATGGTAAATTACTTGGTTGATAGATTTCTCTATGGGTTATAATGATCCCCAATAACCCAGGTAGTATAATTCCCTATTTCATAACCAATTAATCAGCATGTATCAATGATTCCCATTATTCCGATTATAGTCCCGTTGTATTCCCATTATATTCTCATATCTATGGTATGTTTCATGGGAATACCATTGTATTACTATTATATAAAAACCAGTATATTACCATCTTCATTCCCATATCTATAATCTTGTCCCTTGCTTATAAAATATCTTACCATGAAAATAACCCTTATATTACAGTGTCACACATATTATATATATTATATAATATATATAATATATATAATATATATAATATATATAATATATATAATATATATAATATATATAATATATAAATATAACATATATATATATATAATATAATATATATATATATACATTACCATGATATTCCCATGAACATATAACCACTCAACCAATTAAAAAATAGCTCAACCAAGGTGTCACACCGAGCGCCTCCATCATGGCACAGGCGCAGTTTCTCCCACAAGACCGCATCACCTACGCCACCATTGCGGCGGTCATAAGTTGCGCCAATTTAAATGACATACCCTCTGGTAATTTAACATAACTATGGAAAATCACCATTTTCAATGGGAAAATCCACTATAAAGGGTGATTTTCAATAGCTATGTTAGTTTACCAGAGGGTATACATTTCTGTACATAGAATAAGTTTATTATATATATATACACAACAAGATAATCCTGTAGAACATATATAGATACACAATATGTTGGGTGCCAAATTTTTGCCCACATGTTAATGACGCAGCACCTTCAACATCACGGTAAACCTCACCTCCACTGTGAATGCCTCAGGAGCCGTTTCTGCTGACCTGGATTCTAATACACACACTATGAACCACACAGGTAATTGGATATATGTAGATATCCATTATATTTATATATATGTTATAATATATATATATATAAATATATGGTACCCCCCCAAGACCTACATTTCAAGCAAATTTAGTGGTATTTACAGTGTTTTTCTTAACATTTTGGACTCTACAATTTAAGGCATTTTCTGGTGATCAAAAATTGCATTTTTTTGCAAGTCTTGTGGGAATCTTGGATCTTGGATTTTGCAAAGAATGCATTCAGAATGCATTCTTCCCCAAATCTAAGGGGGTAGGATTTAAGATTCAAGATTCAAGGCTCAGAAAAAACTTCTTGAATCCAAGGAGGTAGGATTCAAGATTCAAGATTCCAAAAAATAATTCTTGAATCCAAGGGGGTAGGATTCAAGATTCAAGATTCAAGGCTCAGAAAAAACTTCTTCAATCCCACCCCCTTGGATTCAAGAATTCTTTTTTGGGATCTTGAATCTTGAATTTTGGCCCTTTTGCACAAGACTTCTCCGCAACTCTTGGATCTTGGATCTTAGATTTGGGGAAGAATACATTCTGCATGCATTCTTTGCAAAATCCAAGATCCAAGATTCCCACAAGACTCCTGATCAAAATCTTGGATTCTCTTTAAACAAAACATGGTCGCAATTTATGTTTAGAAAAAAAAAAAAGGGTAATAGACTATAAAAACTCTGAAATGCTATCAAAGTTCACATCACAAAATGGTAGAATATTCTCATGAAAATATACAAACAATTCAATCTGAAAAAACATATCCAAGATAAAAAATAATTTGATTAACTTAAAACTAGATCCTCAGAATATAGAGCTAAAAAAACAATAAAAATATAGGATCTTTCAAAGTAAAAATGCATATTCACCCAATGCTAGAAACTCTTATAATACCTATAAAAATGTCACAAAATTAAGAACTATAAAAAAAAGGTAAGACAATTTACAATATGACACATATATTAAAACTGATCTAGATATCGTTTACTTATTAATTTATTATCATCAAAATCATTTATGTTTAAAAGATAATATATCTAACTCAAGCACTCCTGGATTTAAAGCAATGAAATTACAAGATCATCTACATTATATAGATTTTAAAATGAATCATAACAGCAAAAAAGCAAATCTTCTACAGAAAAAATGGTAGATGCTGAGGAAAACGCTAATGGAAATAACGTAGGTTCACAAGAACAACAAAAACAACTAACATCAAATGAGAATATGACTGATTATTGCCAATTTACTATGCAAAGCTTGATGGAACGTTATGAAATTGTAGGAGGATTAAAAATGTAATTGCATTATACAGATGTAAAATCTCAAGATGCACTAACTATATCACCTAATCTAATCTTGCACAAATCTCAGCTTTGGTAGAAGCTTAAAGGTTTCAAATTGCTGCAGAAAATTTAGTAAACATGAATTCCACCAGTAGTCATTATAAACAACTACCTTACAAAAAGTTGTATTTATCAAAAAAACAAAAAAATATTCTATACTCTGCTGTAAAAACAGATAACAAAGTTTCAATCCATCTATTCCCCTAATCATATTGCTGCAAATCCTAAAGGTTATGTAAAAATACCAAATGTTGTGGAAGATATTGAAAAAGCAGACTTGCAATAATCAGATCATAGATATAAAAGTTGTCTTGATATATTAAAAATGTCTGTAAACATTAAAAAAAAAAGAAAACATTAAATGCTACATATGTCAAATATAGATGTTACAGCGCTATGCTGCAGCTACATGTGGGCAGGATGTGTCCAGCTACAATAGGTGATAATATAAGAAGGAAAACAAGGCATTCAGGAACATATCTGCTACACAAAAGGTAGGTCTTGGGGGGGTTGCATATATATATGTATGCATGTATCATTATATGTAATGTATCATTATGTGTAGTATGTATCATTATATGTAGTATGTATCATTATATGTATGTATCATTATAATATTTATAATATAATATTATATATATATATATTGATGTGTTTAAACGTAAAGAACCAATGCTGCCAATAGATTGAGATACGCTCAAAGCATCATCCACCTGCGCGGAAGAGACCGCCGGCCACTCGAGCCTCAACGATCCTGGCGCTGGATCACATGGGGTTTTTTTCGAGTCGTCAAGGAGGTTTTTTTTTTTGATGGGCAGATCATAGGAAGAGATGGGATAAAAGTATATAAAAGTGGGAAAATCCATGGAAAATCCCCTGTAAATGACATCTGAATGGGAAAAATCGTCGAAGTCTTGGTGGATTCTCCATGATTTTCCAGCCATGGAGGGCTTCAACTGGGCTGAAACACGTCCGGCCGACCGCACGTCCGGTGAAGTGATGGGTTCCTGAGCATCGATGCTTTGTCGAAAGGATTGAAATCATGGAAGTAGCTTATTTGAATGTGTCTCCCAGTTGTATTTCATAACCATGACTAGAAGCTGTAAGAAACTTATATATACATATATATATATACACATTGAAAATTCCCCAAACATGTGGGTTGCTAATCAGTTTCTAAGCGAGATGTGCACATCTCCGTGTTCGTTGGGTCGATTTCCCAAATTCTGTTGGTTATATGCATATATATATATAAATATAAATCCCCATTCTCAAGTGGCTCAATATGGGTTTGGCTGAAAATAGGGCACCTCAAATAATTGGTCCGTTGAAACCTCTTTTTCTTACGTGTCCCTATTGAAACAGCAATCTTGTGGTTGGTTAATTTGCCATTTTCAGGTGCAAAAACATAAAGTGGTGCCATTTTCAGGTTATGTTTGTTAGTTTGTAGCCTCCATCAACCAAACAGTTATTGGACTGCTGTTTACCAACTTAGCCAATATCAGTCAACTATAAATCTATAAATCAATCCCATATAAATCATATAAATCCCATTAAATCCTTACACTTTGCTTGGTTAAAACACAAGTTTCCCATATGTTTCCTATGGTTTCCTATGTTTTTCATCCATGCACAAGGGCAAGCCACCGGCCTTCCTCAAGGCCGCACGCAAAGCTTGTCGTCGCTGCTCCAAGCCATCCATGGCACCGCAACGCAACTTGCTTCGCTTGCTTCGTCGGTTCGTCGGTTCGTCGGATCAATGGACCCGTGTTCAAAATCCCTCTGTCATTATCCTGGTTGGTTTATGAACATAATGATTGTTGTAATTGGATATGATATAAATTATATCAATCTAACAGATTATAAATTGGATTATAATGATAGAGAGATTGGTAATAGCTGATTATAAACATTATAATGGACATTATATAATCCAATGAACATATAGTATAATGGATTATAAATTGGATTGTTGTAATCCCCAATATTGGATAGGGTGATAGGGATTGGTAGTAGCTGATTGTTGGTTTAGAACGGGATTCCCCGTTCTTGGATTGTTGTAATCCCCAATATATAAAGGGTAGTATAGTCCCGAAACTAATCATCAACCAACAGGGGTTTTACTGCAATTCTCCAAGTTTCAGGGAGTCACTCCCAATCATGTGGGTAGGGTGTCCAATTTATCAACTCTCAAAAGGTAGATGGTGTTGAAGTAACCACCAAAAAAGAATGAAAAAGATACAGTAGTATAGTGATTTACCTACCACTGTCTTAGGAGGATTTGACTTTTCTGTCTTTTCGGGGGTGGCTATATATCATGCCAAAACTGACCTTTTTATGTTGGATCCCGGTGCACCAAGAGCCGAGCCAAAGTGCAGCATTCCGGACGCTGACCAAGTGGAGGTCCCAAGAAACGCACCAATTTTTGGTCGATTTTGTTCATTGACACAAGAATATACTGGTGGTTGGTGGTTAATATGGGAAAATGATGGGTTTAACAATGGTTAATGATGGTTAATAGTGGGTTATCTGGTGGATTATATTATGTATATATATATATATGGTTGGTGGTGCAATAACCATATTGAAAAATATGAGTTCGTCAATGGGAAGGATGACATCCCATATATGAAATGGAAAAAATTGTGTTGTAAAATATAGTAATTATCACCTATATATATATACACCCCTCCTTCACATGTGATGCTTTAGATGATTTGGAAAGAAAAATAAGCTGCTTGTTTGCAGGGCAAACAGGGTGATGGTCAGTTGCTACGTTCGCAGAAAGAGCCTTCAATCTAGCTGTAAGCCCTTCAAAATTCGAATGGGTGTTGGTTTTCCAATAACTGAGATGGTAATGAGCAGTTCCCCGTGACTTAGGAAACCCCCAAAATGTATGAAACAGTGCTCCTTTTCAAAAGTGGTCATCACGGCCATCTTGTTGCCAAGAAGTTTCGATGGAGAATCGGGCCAACAATGAATTGGACAAATCGATTATAATTGTTGGCAATTCAATGGTTATAATTATACACATGATTATAGAATTAGAATCATATATCATATAATGTAATTAAACAAAAATGATCAAGACCATCCAATCACCAAACTTTGTATAGCCACAAATGCAAACGTTTCCAAAAGCATGGCATCTCTCAGGCTGGTGCGAACGATGGCGATTGTTTTTGGCCGTGTTCCTGCGAACACCTGTAAATGGGTGAGACAGCGGTGGAGTTTCCACTTCTCCAACTGGAAACCAAAAGCTCCAGTGGAGTCGTCGACTTTGTTTCAGCGCAGTATCCCGCTCTTGGTGACTTTCGCCATGAACCCCATGAGATTTTTGTTGTGTAAACCCCAAAAAAAGATTCATGAAAAGCTTCAATTTATATCATTTATATTCATTTATCATCATTTACCATTCTTTTTAATTACCCTCTGGTAAATTCACATAGACCCTGGCAGTTGTCGGGGTTGGAAGATTAGTTTCCATTAAAACTAGGCTATTTTCAGGGTCCAACTGTTAATTTACCAGAGGGTAACTCCAATTTTACCAGCTTCTGCATCTAGGGAATGGCATCACCATCATCATCGACTCGGCTCAGTCGAGGCTATCGGCTGGTCCTGCACCAGAAATGGCGATGCTGCTTGGTGCCCCCGTTGGGTTTCCTGGTTGAAAAAAAAACCATCAACCCCTCTGGTAAACATACAAAAAGCTATGGAAAATCACCATTTTTAATGAGTAAATCAAGTATTTCTATGACCATTTTCCATAGCAAACTGTAACAAATTACCAGAGGGTACAGATATATCTGCCAGTTTAACGGCACCACTGAGGCCCTGAGAGAAGCACCTGAGTTCCGAGATGATCCAAAGGCCGTTGCGAAGGCCGCCAGCATCCGAGCCTGGGCAGACGCATCGGCTTCTGGGGATTTCAGCAACAAAAATGGAGAATGTGATCCATGAAATCCATGGTGGTTCAAAAAAAAACAGAAAATAATCAGGATTTATAAGCAATAGCTACAATATAACTACATTTTTTCAACCATATATGTATATTGTAATAAGCAATAACTACATATAACTACAATAATTCTTCGGTTTATGGTTGCAAACCAAATGGTGGAACTGGTGGGCGCTTATACATACAGTAAACATGTGCAGCCCCCGAACTCAAAGGGACATCCAGTGTCAAAAAAGCTCAGGGCTCAATCTGCGCTTGCACAAACTGTACATAGTAAGACAGGCTCAGTATGTTTTTTCGTCAATTGCCTCATCTCGTTCGATTTTGTTCCAAGTATATACACCTGTGTGATCCTGTGTGCGTATCTGTCAATCTGTCTACCTTACTCTAGTTTATCCAGTTATAAATGGGATAAGTAGGGTTAATCCACTTATAACTGGGGTTATAACCCACTTACTAAGTGGGATGAGCCACCAAGTAGTTTATACCAATGCACCGATCGATCTACTTCTTGCGTATCTGAATGGCCTGCTGAGATACTGAGATACGGGCGTCTCCTGAAAACCAATCGAATGCTTAGAGGGTCGCTTAGCCCCCCAATTCTCACGTTGGATTATAATTTATAACCCGAACTAGTTCGATACACATACTAGTAGATACTAGTATTATATTTTATGCACACAATTATGATGATTGTTCATGATTATTCTTGTTGCAGCTGTTGATGTAATTGTTGTTATTCTTGTTGATCATTATTTGCTATTACAGTATTGTCATGTATCCAGATAAACACACAACTGCTAACCCATGTGAAATCTTCATCAGTTTTCGCGAAGAGTTCCGGGCACATTGTTCCTGAGCATCAGAGAGGCCTGCAGTCGCGTGCTGCAGCATTGCTGCAACGGTTTAAGCTGTTGGCAATGGAAAATCATCACCCAAAATTCATGTTTGTTCCATGTTTTTTCCCATGAGGATCATGAGGTTTTCAGGCATTTTCACTGATACCCTCTGGTAAACTAACATAGCTATGGAAAGATCCACCATTAAATGGGAATTTCCATTATAAATGGCCATTTTCAATAGCAAACTGTTGACATAACCAGAGGGTAAATCTCGTGCCACAAAAACGCGCTCGAAAAACCACCACTCGGCAACTCCCGGATCCACCTGCGGGCCCCGGCTCCGAGAAACATCATGGGTCGTCCCAGGATGGTAATACGATCGCTAGATGACCATCCCCAAAGATGGGCAATTGGCAGTGTGTCAAAACCTTGTACCCCTGGTGAACATCAAAATAGCTGGTAAATGGATGTTCATTCCCCTAAAAATGGTATTAATAGGTATTGATCCATACCCAATTCACCATAGTCTCCACAAGTTTTGACCATAAAAATCCATGAAACACATGAAACCAGCTGCACAAACAGATAGAAATTCTGCTGTTCGATTGAAAACATGGCTGAAATCTCACAAACCACCTCCAGCACGAGGGGTATCATCATTCCAGCCTCAAATGAATGGCGGGATGGAGAGCTTAGCATGGTGAAGTCACAATTTGAAGTGGAACATTCCTGTATGAGGCCACAAAAATCTAACATCCCTGTGGGAAAATTGGCCATTTAGTTCGATGATTTACCTCAAAAATTTGGATGTTCCGCAGATATGTCAAATTACCAGACGGTGGCATTCACTCGGTCGAAAGATTTCTTGATTGGGGATCCGGGGTCATGATCCCATGTGTGGATGCAATATTTTCAAAAAACGCCAAGCAACTTCATGAATGGTGATATAGCCATTGTATACTCTCTGGTAATTTAACATAGCTATTGAAAATGGTCATTTATAGTGAGTTTTCCCATTAAAAATGGTGATTTCCATAGCTATGTTAGTTTACCAGAGGGTACCTATTCTATAGCCAATATATCCCCATATATCCCCACAGATTTTTCCGGCCAACCTTCGGCCGTCGGTGCCCTGGGGACCGCTACCGTTGCCGGCTGTTTGCTGTTTAGGCCTTATAAAGGTCACGGCGAAAAACACACGGAAGATGTGGCGGGGCCAGTTTGGATCGTTTCAAAAGATCACTTAAATGTATAATGTTAGTTATATATATATATATGGTGATATGGTGAACATTTAACTATCACTTTATGAACTGTTAAACATTGTATCAATAAATATATAGTCCATGATCGCTTGAGGTTGTAATTGTTTGGTCATCCAAAGGTCCAAAGGTGTCCTCACAACCGTCCTCACAGCGCTTGCGCACCGCGCACCCAGCCTGGGATTTCCAAGAACATCCCAGATGTGGTCCATGCCTCGAATCTGTCTGCTGTGTTGGGGATCAAAAATCATATACATGTATGTGTCTTTATGATCATGTGTATATCTATATGTAGGCTCAAGGCTGGGGGTTCCCCGGAGCTTCGAGGAACCCTCAGTCTTGATGCTATACCAGAAAGGTCGT
>Ga0126342_10017562_pt1 | contig 12358 bp, 8 predicted proteins | sample Cyp1metagenome_FD_92528 | JGI IMG/M metagenome (GOLD analysis project Ga0126342, IMG submission 92528) | Coral microbial communities from Lord Howe Island, Old Settlement Bay, Australia - Cyphastrea 1 metagenome | ecosystem: Host-associated > Invertebrates > Cnidaria > Coral ... | reverse complement strand
TGTGGACTGTGAAGTGTGAAGTGTGCAGTGTGAAGTGTGAAGTGTGAGGTTTGGAGTGTGAAGGAAGCAGTGAGAAGTGAGAAGTGAGAAGTGTGGAGTGTGAAGTGTGGAGTGTGAAGTTTGGAGTGCGAAGAGTGCAGTGTGAAGTGTGAGGTGTGGAGTGTCGAGGGAAGGACACGGTCGGGACAGGTTGTCTTTGAACTATAGGTCATTTATGTTTGGGAAACTTCCGCCGCCGGCTTGCCCGGGTCTATGTTATATATCATCATGTGTAATGATAGTAAAGCAATAATAAACCATCTGTATTTGATTCTTTATATGGATCCGACTGCTTAACATTACATAGCATGTGCAGCATGTCCACTCGTCTCTCAGGGCCTCCGTACACTGCCAAGGGGCCAAAGGTTCAAAAAGCAGGTGATGAATGCAGGAAATGCGTCGCGAGAGCCTTGGAAGCTCGTCTCGAGCGTTTGTGGCACAGCAACAAACAGACCCAACTACGGTATTACCCTCTGGTTATGACTAACATAGCTATTGAAAATGGCCATTTACTGTATAGTGGATTTACCCATTGAAAATGGTGATTTTCCATAGCCATGTTAAATTACCAGAGGGTACGGTGTGCATCGAGTTCCGAACACCTCCATTTGGAGGGGGTGACTAGGAATTGTGTGTTCAAACTCCCCAGTTTGGAAACCATATTACTAACAAGAGCTACCAGTTTGGTATCTGATATGGTTTTGTCCAAAAGTACATAGAGTCATGTGGCTTTCCCAAACAATCGGATGCCCCAAAATCTTGTTTCTCATGGTGTGCTATCATGTTTTCCAATAACTTGTTCTTTCATGGATAATCTTCCCGAATTTGCGGTATGGCTTTTTTCGGCAGCTTCCCTCTGGAAATTTGTTGACACTTTGTGACCTAGAAAACCACATTCTTTTCAGAAGCTGAATCATCTACCCTCTGGATCCCTCTGGTAATTTAACATAGCTATGGAAAATCGTAAAATCGTCTTCTTCATTCTTCTTCAATAGGTAAATCATCTATAAATGGGCCATATTCCATTTACCCTCTGGTAAACTAACATAACTATGGAAAATCAGCATATTTCATGGGACAATTCACTATAAATGGTCATTTTCAATAGCTATGTTAGTTTACCAGAGGGTAGTTATATTGAATTACCAGAGGCTACTGTCACTTCTGCCATCTCCCATAGCAACCCCAATCGCGCCGTGCGACGGTGTGCTCGGCCACAAGAGGTATCCCACCACCTTCACAGGGAGCTTGCCGAGAACCAGAAATCCTGGGAGCGGAGAACCAGAAATTCAGAAGTCCGTGCGGAGGACCATGATCCATGCCCCAGAGAGTAAGTGGTTGTCACTGTTATCACAACTTTTTTTTTGTGACTTCAAGTCTCCATGACAACTGAGTTATCCCACAAACAAAAATGGGTTACCAGTTAGTTAGTTATGAACCAGCTCTATACTGAATGGTTTCTCTCCCAATTTGATTGATTGATATGTACAAGTATAAGGATTCTATGATTCTAAGAACCACCATTCAACGACTGCACCATCAACCCAGCAATTTTGGATGCTCCTGAGAGTTGCCATTGTGCTAATCCAGTGGAAAATGGTTGATCTTGGGATCCAAGATGTGATTCGGAGTAAGTTGCCCAAAAAGATGTTATCACTATTAATGTAGTATTCATCATCACCATCATCATAATCACTATGATCATCACCACCAACAACACCAACACCATCACCATCATCACCATCATCATCATCACCATCATCATCATCATGAATGGTGATATTGTCACTCGCCCAGGTTTGTGCTCTCTGCAAAAATTCATCGGTGCCCTTGAACAGCTTCAAAACATCTTCTGAACAGAACCAAGGCACCGAGCAAATCGACGTACCATAAGACTTGATCGATAGCAACCAAGATCCTCAAATGAGAGCTTCCAGAATGGCCGGCAGTCACTTTTCTGGAACCAGGTTTCAATATCCTCCTGAACATGATGATATTGCATGTTGTTTGGCAAAGAAATAGCTCGGCACTTTCTGCCTTCTATCATGAAAACAATGGAACCTACTGAAGACCAGCAAACTAAAACAACACAATGAACGTGAGGCTTGTAGCCAAATCATGAATAAAACAAAAAAAACTCAGTAATTTGGCCTTGGCGCAGTTGCTTCACTAGACTATAGTTTTTGCACGGTTTTTGCTCAACAGTTCCATCGCTGCCGAGGATCCCTTGTGCACACAGCAACACGGGTCTTCGTAAAAGAATGGCCTGACGTTTGCCGCCGCCCTGGTTTTGGATTATATGGTCAAAGGGCACTAAACATCAACTAAACCAAAGGTGATGTGTCATAGACCGAAACACCTATGTCATCTATGTATACAGAATTATACAGATATATATTATATGTGTATCATGGAATCCCTCTATTGCCTGAAGTGTCCCAGACATCATTTGGCTGAACAGCTGAACCAATACACATGAACTGTTGGCCTCATGCTGAACAATATGCTACAATGCTACAAGGTGGTGCCCCATAGTTAGCTAAATTGGTTTATAAGTCCAATATCTAGGGTTTATGAGGGCTATATCTAGAGTTAATGGGGATTATAAACCAACTTATAACTGGGGGGGACCACCTTGTACAATATCCGTCTTTCCGTCTGACCGCATCGTCACAAAATCGTACCAAAAAGTAGCGAATCATGACATAGATCCCAGGGGCAATCCCAGTGTATCTCAGTAATCGCTTCCAGTTTCTGAAGGTGAAATCAGCGATTTAAGAGTTTTACAGCTGTGTCACTCAAATCATATGGGGATGGGTCAAAACCCTGGTACCTAGTGAACCCCAAAATAGCTGGTAAATGGATGTTCATCCCACTAAAAATGTATCTATAGGTATTGACTCATACCCAAATCATATAGCGTATAGTTTTTGTTAAAATAGCACCAGCAGCTCGCCGGCTCGCCATGCTCGCCATGCTCCAAGAATCCGCTGCGGCCATTGGCATCGAAAAGTTGCAGGAAAACATGAGCCTTGGCACCCATCCCCAAGCCCCCAAGAAATCGAATCACGAATGATTCTGTCAAACTACGAACTAAAATCACGTTGATTTTTGGGTTAAAACAAAGGGAAAAAGGAAGAATTAAAAAAGTTGAACAACATGATCTATGATTATAATCTGAATATATCTGAATTATGGAGTTATCCAATCATATAATCAAAGAATCTGAAATATGCAGTGGATTGGATGGGTTCCTCTGAAGCAACATTTAGAGTTGTCTCTCTGCATTTTTATTGTGACACCAGTTTGAATTTGATTCAGAAGATTCAAATATATTGCGAGTCGCATCAAACCAACAAAAACACATGCCAAAAAGAACAGCTCTGGAGAACTGTATAGCATGTATAGCATCAAGGATGAAATCCTCATGTGTTCAATACAATGTGGGCCCCCAAGATATCTAAGTTGGTTTAACATAGCCATGGAAAATCACCATTTATAATAGGTAAACAATCTATTTCTATGGATTCATATGTGTTCAATATGTTTCATGGTCCATCTCCACGGTTTCCATCATGATTTCACCGTGAAACGCCAGCGAGTTGCTGATAGATGTCTGCTGCCACGCTGCCGGTCTCGCAGCCTGAGATGATGAAATGACGTTGTCCAGTCATGGGCTGAAGCAAAAAACACATTATATATATTGATATGGATACTCTAGTCAAGTCAGTTTGAATAGCTACTGTATTAGTTGATTATATACAGTATATACACACTCTATATACAATTATATATATACTGTACATATATATATATACTGCATGTATATACATATATATATATATATGATATTGATATTTAGTTGGTTTATCAATAGTTGTATAGCACTATACCAGTCAAATAAGTCTCCAAAAAAAAACACCAAGTTTTCTGTAGATTCCTGGCCTTCCTTTCCCTGGGATATCCCATTTTCAAGATCTCCCAAGGAATGGTCCCTCACTTGGATGTGGAATTTCATTGGATACTAGAATTAATACCCTCTGGTAAATTAACATAGACCCTGGCAGTCATCGGGGTTGGAAGACTAGTTTCCATTAAAAATTGGTGATTTTCAGGGTCTATGTTTATTCACCAGAGGGTAATCATTATAATTTATAATCCAATGTATACAATGATTAGTACATTCAACATAGGATATTCTAATGTACCAATAATGGATAATTAGCACTATATAATACAGAATAATATACTGCAGTTCCCATGATTAGTATATCACTTTGTGATTGTTACTAATGGTTGTACATCATGGGAACTACTCCAATATTCTATGATAGTATCAATGACCATTCATGATATAATCCACTGATTCTTGCTGAACATGAACACTGCACAATTAAAATCATGTATCAATAATGGGGATTAATATAGATACTATTGATAATCATTGCTAATGATTACAGGGTGGTGCTCCGTTAGTCTAGTACCATAGCTGGTTGTAACTGGGGCACTGCCTTTGACCCTTCAGTGAATCAACATAGACCCTGAAGATAATATGCTTTTTGTGGAATCTAATCTTCCAACCCCCTATTTGGCAGGGTTTATGTTAGTTGGCGGGATGGTCTATAATATATCAATCAAAGATCTTGAGGCTTGAATACGAAAACTATATTTTTAACGGGCAAACTTACAACCACACATTTCCCGGCATGCCTGCCATGGCTTTTGTGTTTTTCCGCAGTGGTTCAGGGAAGCGTCACGATATCTCTAAAGATCTATTGTAGATGTTCAAGGATTACAGTACAGTATTATGTTTGAAAGGATCAAGGACCCCCCATCAGGTTCCTGATAGTTGTTGTGTAATTAATCCAAGTCAAGAATCTTCTACCCTTTTGCTATTACCCATATGCTCCATGGTGCTGGAATATTTACCAACATTTGCCCTAAACATCTCCACTTAAATATACCATACATGGAGCATATGGATTATGGCATAGTTTTCATTAGTTTTCCCTACAAGTACCCTCTGGTTATGTCAAAATAGCTATTGAACATTGCCATAGAAATAGTGGATTTACCCATTAAAAATAGTGATTTTCCATAGCTATGTTAGTTTACCAGAGGGTACATCCTTTGACAGCACCAAGTCTTTGCCACGGAACGAAGTCGTAAGAGAACCAACCAACCTGGGCTTGCTGAGCTGTTTTGTGTGGATATTCGTTACATGATGTGCTGGGAAGTAAAGGATAGTAAAGGTGTATATGTTTACAATTGTTTACAGATGTTTCTCAACTTCGATTCGAAGATGCCTCTTGGGCAAAATTTCGATGTTCCTATTGGATTTTTTACCATGTTGATGGGTACAATTCCCATGATGGGCCATGTTCTGGCAAGGATCTCCAATAAGCCAACAACGCGGCCGCCCAGGCTTTCATGCCCTCGGGCAGTAGAAGATCACCAGCCAGCAATCGATCCACACCTGTCGAGAGAAAAGGGATGGTGCTTTTCCTGTTCATATATCATATCTATATATTATTCTAAATTATTCAATATAATTTAATATAATTTATATGATACAAGTAGATATAAGTAGGCCCATATCGTCAGTGATTCAAATAGGGCATACATCATGACGATTTATGAGGATTCCAGCAGCCAGCGCCACGATTTGTACAGCCAGCATTCAGGATTTGTCATTGGATTGTTCTGGAAATACTGGGATAAAACCAAAGAATGTACAATGGATAAAGGGTGCTTCATCCCATTTATCCCATAACTTGTCAGAACAATACTGGGTAGATCGTGAATATGTACAGTGGTTCTATTTCTCCAAGAAAAGAAATATGGGATTGAACAAATCTGTTTGACAAAAGACATATGTTTTCTCCCCCCAAACTCGAGCAATAGGAATGCTGTAGCATCTAATCATGGGATTTTACATGAAATCCCCAGCAAGGGCAGAAATTCAACAAACACTGGAATTCAGCAAACCATGAATTTTGAGGATGTACCCTCTGGTAAACAAACATAACAATGGAAAATCCCCATTTTTAATTGGAAAATCCACTATAAAATGGCCATTTTCAATTGCTATGTTAGTTCACCAGAGGGTAAGGGGCTGTAGTACATCAGCACCAAACAACATCATTAAAAAAATGACAGCTGGAGTCCCATAAATCCAGGCACGACTGGGAAGTAATCAGGTGAACATCAAAATAGCCGGCCTGGTAAACGTTTACATAACGAACTGGACAATCACCATGCTATTCATGGGAAAACTCACTATAAATGGATTTTTTTCAATAGCAATGTAACAAATTACCAGAGGGTATCATGGCCTTTTATGTTCCATCCCAATATATCCCAATACAGAAAGTGAAAGGATGGTCGTCCACCATCCACCCCATGGTTGTGGAGATATGCAACGCGTCGGAAGACCGAAACCGAGCCAAACATTGTTTGCTGAAGATTCGTATCATATCATGAACATCAGTTGAAATTAAGTGTGGTAGATGAACTTCAGATGAACTTACAGATTCTTAGAATGTTAGATTGGTTAACATACATCATACTTCATCTGTATTGATTGTTGTTATGAACTTAGATGACCAGACATTTTACTGATTGTTGTTTATTGTGTTGACCTGCCCTCAGGGTCAGCGGGTCCTTGCGGGTCCTTGGTTGTGACCCATCCCTTAAAGGATCGGCTGCCTGTGCCCAGCGCCAGCATCGTGGCGTAGAGAAGTACACAGACCACACAGGCGTGAGTGGCTCCCTGGTGTTTGACCTCAAATCTCCGTCGGATGGGATGGATCAAGGTAGGGACGATTCCCCCATCATTTCGATGGCCATGCTGGCCAGGAACCGATTGAGGACGGAGGTACCGATTCCATATATGTTTGGCCTATTTTTTAGGCCTATGTAAGGAAATATCCCCACAAAATATGGCCTTATATGGTACAGTACCTCCATTTTAGGATCCTGGAATTCCCATTGATCATTTATACCGTCTTGGAAGAGTATGGAACAGTATGGAAGAGTTTGGAACAGCTTGCAAGAGTATGGAAGAGTCATCTTGGGTATGACATTGAGTTCCCAAATAGCAACAGAAGTCAACCAGAATAGATATCACAAAAAAAAACATGATATGCCATTATATCTGATTTTTATGGGTGGCATCAGCCATCCCTAAGTGATACGTTTATGAAATTGGGCTTACCACATATTATATTATATTTATATTATATTATATCGAAACATTCCCATGTCAATATATATATATATATATATCATGTGGTATCAGCCATTTGGACTAAATCAACTTTCATTCATATGTGGTATCAACCATTTGTAGAATGATAAATAAATCCACTTGGTGGTTTCAACCCCTCTGAAAAATATGAGTTCGTCAGTTGGGATGATTCTTCCCACAGATTATGGAGAAATAATCCAAATGTTCCAAACCACCAACCAAATAATGTTCGTTGATTGACATATTCCATTGATATTCCAGAACATATTCCATTTACTATAGATATATCTACCATTTGTACAATGTAACCAGTATATAATATCTCATTAACCATTATTAACCACCATTAACCACCATTTGTACAATGTTAAATGCAATGTTCGTTGGTGACCTTCCCATTTTAAACGTACCTTCGTTGGGCACTGAACAACAAACTCGGCCAAAAGGGCATCGTCCTTCGCGCCCTTGGCCAGGAACTTTAAGCCCATTCGCCAAAGATGGTGTCGTAGCCCGACATGAGACACAAAAACGCTTTGATGTGTATGGTTTATATGTTGTGATTCTATGTACTGTACATAATATATGTATGTATAATAGTTACATTAGGTCTGTGTGGTTTATATGTTGTGATGCAATGTCGTATACAAATAGACATTCTGTTTACTGTACATGATATGTATATATATATAATAGTTGCATTAAGTTATAATAATATACACGAAACAAAAATTGGGGATGCAATTCATCAATGTTGAGGGGGTGGTTCAGCAAAATTGGTGGATATAGCCTTGATACGGCTAATGACTGATGTATACCGTTTGGGGATGTGGCTACTTGAAGGGCTCCAACCAGAGACAACTGCTGGATTGAAAACACGTTCAGGACTTGGCTGGTCGGGGTGAGCCACGAAGCTGCGCCTTGCATCTGGGACTCTCCATGGGTACAGTCGATTACCAAAGGACGGTGTAAAAAACAAGATTTCTATAGCTCAGACTCAAAGGTCATTCATCTGGTCAATATTCTGAACACATCGTCTGGTTGGTGGTTTCAACCCCTCTGAAAAATATTAGTCAGTTGGGATTATTCTTCCCAATATATGGAAAAATAAAAAATGTTCCAAACCACCAACCCGCATCATAATTCCGTGACTTATCATTTTATTCCATGGAAGCACGTGAAATTGTAGCTGCACCTTGGATGTTACCCCAACATATTTTGATACTGTTCGAGGCCTCCCGTGATCCACTGCGGGCAGAATTGGGAGAGGCCACGGCACCTCAAGTTCCAGCGGCACCATGGTGGGTAAACTCCGCATCTGAGTTTTAGAGGATGGTACCTCCCCAAATATTCATATAATGTTCATTAAATAGTATCCACTGTTACAGTATTGAGGTGTGTGTTCAATAAGTGTTATAATGTTGATGAATATCCTTATTACTATAACAATCATTGAACACACACACATAAATAATATCATAGGGAATAATCAGAATAACAACGATATATGTATACACATGATAGGTCGTGCAACAACAATGACAATGATAGTGCGATACATACATATTTGAATCAGCGGAAAATTGCCAATATAGGTAGTAAACACATCATATCATCATACTATAGTATACCATGTAAACATATGCGATGTATAGTAAAAGTCAGTAGTAAATATATTAGAATCAACCAGTATTACGGAATCCGCACCGCAAAAAGGCGATGATTCTGTGACGACTGGGATTGACTGATTCGAAATGATTGGAATGCCGTGAAAACCAAAGGATCTTAGGAACTAATCCAGTATATCATACTACCATCTGGTTATGACTCGCATAGCCATGGAAAATCCCTTATAAATGGAGGTTTCTAGCTGGGAAAATCATCTATTTCTATGGGCCATGGCTTCCATTGCGAACTGTTAGTCATAACCAGAGGGTATATCTCTCGTCATTGATTTACTGCTATCGTGTGGTTTGGAAACTCGATTCGTGCTTCAACTGGCTTCCCATTCAAAATATAGGTAAAAAATCTATGTAACAATGAATACCCATAGCTCCGAATTGCTCCCTCCTAACCATTGGGTACAGGGACTGTAGATTGGTTGTAAATAAATGGAAGGTGCCCCAAGCAAACCCTCTTCAATTGCGAGATTTGACAGCTTTACGATGCAGCCGACTAACCGCTTACCACAGTCTGTTTTGCCGGAAGTTGGACTGAACATGGTGGACATGTTGATCAACTATGAACACATTACCATCTGGTTATGACTAACAGTTTGCCATGGAAAATCACCATTTTTAAGAACGGTAAACCATCTATTTCTATGGGCCATGGCTTCCATGGCTATGTTAGTCGTAACCAGAGGGTATTAAATTTGGAAGGAACATCGGAAATTGGAAACAGCCAGCAATGTGAAGATGAGTAATGAACATCAAATATTCAGGTTGCTAGTTCCCATCTTCAGGGCCACATGAACAACTACTTCAGTCTCCCATCTGAATCTTTGGCATATCCACTCTTGAGAGGTATACATACTTTTTGAAGACTATACACTACCAGCAAAAACATGACCTCTGGCTGAGTTTGAACCTATCCCACTTCCCCAGCTACAACTGATTTAAATCTCCAATCAAAATTACCAAAAACTAAGCTGTCTGAAACTACCGCTGCGAGGTTTCCTTGGTAAAAATGAACGGTGTTTGTTGATTGATCCCTATTGCTGATGTTTAATCACACTTATCCCGATTATATATATATACACATTATATATATATCATTATTCATCATTGTTAGTACCTACAGTACATCTTTAGAGACTACATGTAATTTACCAGAATGCAACCCCATCATGCTTAGTAAAATATCCAATTGAAATGCTGGTTGTATCAATATTCTCAATGTTTGTTCGTTTATGAAGCCAGTGACTATAGTTACAGTATATCATTTTATATCATATCCACCATAAACGGTTATATCATGTTATATCCCATATGTTTCTTGCTAAAACCGCCCAGTTGTTGCTGCTGGTGAAACACCGTTTCCGGGTGGCCGCACTGGGTAGTGGCGGGCGATACGTCTCAGGTGCCTGCAGGTCCCACATTTCGGTCACGTGTTGAACAATAACTATGGGCATAAAGGGCATACCCTCTGGTAATTTAACAGTTTGCTATTGAACATACCTCATTTAGTTCGTTGATTTACCTATTCAAAATGGTGATTCTCAACAGCTATGTTAGTTTACCAGAGGGTAAATGCACCATTCTCAGTTTTGTGTGCGGTGTATGTTTCCCGTATGATCTTCCTGTACATCTGTTGGAAGTCCTGCATTCTATCTGCATGTTTTCATGGCCCATCTATGCCAATCTTGGATATCCTGCCACTGCTTTCAGTAGCCACTGTAAATAGTGCAACCAACAACATAATCTGGTTGGTGGTTTCAATCCCTCTGAAAAATATGACTTCGTCAGTTGGGATGATTCTTCCCAACGCAGGGAAAAATAATCCAAATGTTCCAAACCACCAACCACATAATGATGTCAACTAAAACTATTCAACTATTCAAACATATGATCAGAACATATCAGAACCATGTAGCCTAAAACTCTCCCGTCCTCCGGCCACCTGCATCATTAATCTCCCCCATCCCCATGAAAATCCATTCAGGTCCATTAAAATCAGGCATTCATTGGTCGTCAACATCCAGATTTTCCATAGCTAAACAAATTTTTATGCAGTGAAAACAAACATAAACCACTTGGGAATGGTTTATACCACCTATTTATGGTAAAATTGGGGATGGTTTATCATTGTTTTACCCACATTACCATCCCCATTACGGTAAACTAACATGACCATGGACAATCACATGTTTTCATGGTAAATCAACAAACTAAATGGCAATTTTCAATAGCAAACTGTTAAATTACCAGAGGGTAACATAGATGTGGAAAATCCATTGAAGCCCGTTAAAATCAGACATACAAATCGTCAAAATCCAGATGTTCCATAGCTAAACAAATTACCAAAGCTATCTTTTCCAGCTAACAAATACCCTCTGGTAAACTAACATAACTATGGAAAATCACCATGCTATCTAGCTGGGAAAATCCACGAACTTTCTATGGCCATTCTCAAGTTCGCAAACTGTAACAAGATGGTAAATCCCATCTAGAAATCACCATGTTTGTTGGTTTTTTATCCCATGAAAAACAACCATTAAACCAGACATAACCAGGCCGGGTAGAGATTTTCCCCCAGCGCCGGCCTGCGGCGAGAAGTCGGGCGGCAAACTGTGGCCCCTTGGGGAAGCCTTCGAAAAAGGCGTGGCGCGCAGATCGCCTGGACGCCAAGAAACGCTGGCGGGTTGGATCCAAGCCCCTGTGAAATGTGGAAAAACCTAGGAAAACCCCTGTGAAATGTGGAAAAACCTAGGTAAATATGGAAAGATCTTGGGAAAAATACCTGAAACAAAAATGGAATAGGGGAAAATCATAGGACAATATATAGGAAAATATAAGAAAAACCTCCCTTAAATAGAGGTTTATAGATGGGAAAATCAGATGTAATCAAATACGTTCCATTGCCATGTCTTATTAAAAAAGCGTGACGAAATAAAACAAATACACAAATAGTTCTAATGTTGTTTGAACAATATGTTTCATTTATTTGTTGATGAAGAAATACTATTGTTTAAACAAACACATGTTGTACTTATATCCCAATTACATGATATCACATCCCCATTATATACATGTATGTCCCCGTCATATCCCCACGTTGTTGGTTATACATCTCATTACCCGTCATATCCCGATGATTGTTCCGATGACAGTTTTGCTTAGATGTAATCCGATTGCATCCGAAATATGCAATCGACAATAACCATACAGTATCCCAATATGTTGGTTCCACACATATTGACATATACATAATATATATATATGTCTCAAAATATATATATATATATATATAGATTAATATAGATTGTACTAACCACCTCCCTCCCCCGCCAAAAAAATGAGAAAGCGCATGATCGTATAAATGTTCATAGTATGCATATGTTGTAAAATGTTG
>Ga0126342_10017561_pt1 | contig 12359 bp, 19 predicted proteins | sample Cyp1metagenome_FD_92528 | JGI IMG/M metagenome (GOLD analysis project Ga0126342, IMG submission 92528) | Coral microbial communities from Lord Howe Island, Old Settlement Bay, Australia - Cyphastrea 1 metagenome | ecosystem: Host-associated > Invertebrates > Cnidaria > Coral ... | reverse complement strand
TACCATACATACCATACATACCATACATACCATACATACCATACATACCATACATTACATACATTACATACATTACATACATTACATACATTACATACATTACATACATTACATACATTACATTACATTACATTACATTACATTACACTACATTACATTACATTACACTACATTACACTACATTACATTACACTACATTACACTACACTACATTACAGTACATTACATTACACTACATTACACTACACTACATTACATTACATTACCATACATACATACATACATACATACATACATTACATACATACATACATAACATTACATATATTACATAACATTACATATATTACATAACATTACATTACATAACATAACATAACATTACATTACATACATACATACACACACACATATATATATATACGCCATTATATACAAGGACTTTATCTCTCTTTTTATTTTTCAAGAATCATGTGGGATCATCATTCCATGATATTCCATGTTTATCCATTTTTGGGGATGGACAAATGAAAGGTTCTTCAAAACACCAAGCAGTTGCTGACGGATGCCAAGGGTGAGTCGCCCTCTTCCTTGCTTGGCATCAGGTGCCGTAGAATCAGCATGGCAATGGCCACTGGGCTCACAATGTTTCCTGGTCTCCATCAACAGCAAAAGAATCCACAAAACATGTCCAAAGACTAATCTTCCCCCAGTAAGGATTAACAAAAAAAAACATGTGAACTGCTTGAAATGTGAAGCTGCCAACCGTCTGCAACGAATCTACATGAATCTACTGTAGTCCCTTGTGTGGACAACCGCTTGGCCATCACCTATGGCCTAGTAACGAATCCTCGCTACTGTTGGTCCATCACAATGTTTTTCGCCATCTGTATCCATCTGTTACGTTAACCCTTATCATTCTTGGATGAATTCCCGCGAACTAAAACAACAACAGCAAACCAACAATATCAACACGATGTCTGCTGTTTGCCCCCATTCTGTCTACCTAAAGAACCACCAAAAACAAAAGTACCAAGGCCCCCCCGGAACTCGATCAGTCAAGCTGCCTGTGGGTGGGCTCAGCAACCGAAACATGGCCTGTGTGGTCTGCGTCCGTACCACCTCTTTGGAATCGCCCATGCGAGCGCAAAGCTGACGTAGCAAGGGGGCCAAATGGGCCACCAGCAGACGACCGTCCACGGTTCCACAGAAGGAAGGAACGATGGCCTGCCATTGGATATGGGATGCCACGGTATGGATGCGAAGCTGAGCAAAAAATCCGAAGTCATTTTTTTGGTGGTTTCAGTTGTAAAGTTTGAAAACCGTTGGATGCTTTATTTTCAATACACGTGTATTTAAAAAGGAACAGGTCTTTCAGCTTCCTCTCCACAATTTCTTGGGCAAGTTGCTGTCACAGCCATACACGCTTCCGCATAGACTCGCACATTTTGGTCCCCCAGCCCCTCATGGACGGCGCGCATGCAGCCATCCAATAGTTCCGCGAGTGGGGCATCACTCACGTCCTGTTCAGGAAGGTTCCCACCTCCCCAGGTGGGTCCAGCAAGATTCTGTGAATTTCTGTGACCAATTGTAGTTTTGAAATGGAACATGAAACAAACAAATGAACAAAGAAACAGAGAAACAAAGAAACACGCCACACAAAGGTCCATGGTGCTATGATTCACTTTGCTTCTTAGATTGTTTCATCAACCCATTGAAACCATTGGGCTTCGAAGCGGTTCAACGATGTTCAACGACCCGTGGACCACGGCAGGTCCTCTAACCTCTGTGCCATGATAGCGGAGAGGTGCGTCAATGCAGCAACTCTGCACTGCCAGTTTCGGCTATAAAAACATCTCGTCCAGCCCTCACCAAAAAGCGCAATCAACGGGGCGACAAAGTCCTTAGGAGCCAACCCCAAGCTGCAGATGTCAATTTCAAAGGCGACCCAAAATAGAAATCTACCCACTGGTTTGAAGATGGCACCTGTTGTTGCAATGCCACCCTGGCTTACTATATAGATCTTATTAGTAATAACATCCATCAATATCCATCAATCCATATCAATCCCACACACACACATATTTCCGCGGACTGCCAAAACCATCGTAAGAAAAACATGTCCGGTAACGATAATATAAGACATTATAAGACGCAAAAAACCATGCTGTACTGAGTTTCCTGCACCATTTCACAACATTTCCCATTATAAAATCATAAAAATCATAAAAATCATCACATATTTCACCACAGGTTTTACCAAGACGCCAAGGCCACTTCATCCAAAGCCTCTGCTAAAGGCAAGGCCTCCTTCAATGCTGCTTCACCTTCCGCCAGCTCGGGCACTTCATCTGCTCCACCGCAGGCGTTCCTGCTGAACATGGAATCCTACCCGGAACAACCATAAGGGATCCGACAATTGAAAGGCAATCCCCCAAATGATTCGATATAGGATTTCAACAAAAGATAACAAAAGCATTGCTGGCCACGCAATTCGGCTTCTGATGCTTGATCATAAATCATAATCCAACCAGGGCACTTGACATCAAAGAACTTGACTCCATCCTCCCCAGCTTCAATCTCCGCGTCCGAATGAAGGGAGTTGTCACTTTCCTCTTCCAACGTCATGGTGCCACTTCGGCTGAGGCTGGTTCCGGGTCGGCCAGTGCCTGGTCTAAAGCTGCCAGATCGATTGAAGCCACCAGTGGATAACCGCCCAGTACCCCCCAGAGCGCCAGTGCTGGGCCTGGAACCACCAGTTCCAAGACGTCCCGTCAGAGGTCTCACTCCTGTGCCTGGCCTCATCTTTTGTTTGGCCCTTTCTTCTGCCATGGCTTTGATCTGAGTTGCTGCTTGATCCGCGATTTCACTGGCACGACCGCCTACTGCTGCCATGTTTTCCAGGAGGTTTGAAGCTTCTTTGCGGACCTCTGCGCTCTTGTTCTCAGATGCTTTCAAGGCATAATCTGCTAAGGTGCTCCAAGTCTCATCTGACCAAACTTTGGCTGAGTCACGATCATGCATCCGTTTCACCATCTGACCCAACAGCTGTAGTCGCGGTCCAGTGCTTCGATCTGTGCCACTGCGGTCAGAAGAGGTCCATGCACTGCTGCTGGAGACACACTGTGCCACCATTTCGCTCAAGGCGGAGCTATGCAGGCTGCAAACCTCCAAGGTGGTTTCAGCGGTTTTCTGCCGAACCTTTTGGCTGGTGTCCAGCAAGCGGCCGAAGAGGGCTGGGAGCAAAGGCTCCAAGAAGAGAGGTGCGATGTATAAAGGGACCTGGCTGCAAATCAGACACAACAAATCAGCTGCATTGACAAAAACTGCCGTCACGGTGTCGACCAGCAAGGTAGAGAGTTGTGACTGCAGCATGGAGATGCGCAAGTCTCCAAGGACATACTGGGACAACAAGGGTCCGCCATCTTCGTCGGAGTCTTTCAACAACTTCACTCCCTCACTGGCCGTGGCCAAATCAGTGAAGAGTTTACCTCGTTGCCGGTTTCAGTCTCTGCCCGAAAAGCATGAGATTGCTGGACCCCCATCTCATTCCAGGCACAAATGAATGGAAAAGCATCGAACAGCCCCAAAAATGCTTGAACCCACCATCCAGTTGTATCATGTTATCACAATGTTATACTGTTATAAGTTATACCCATGTTATATCCAGTTGCTGATGCATTCAGCTCGCCGCTTCCAATTCTTGCTGGCAAGGCCGTCCAAAGCTGCCGCATCGTCCAGGGATTGCAGCGATTGCAGCGAAGCCATGGATCCCACTGCGGCGGAAGCTTTAGGAGACTCAGCTGCTTCCACCCCGCGGCCTGCTTGAAGTGATGCCCACACTGTGCCGTTCAGTTCAGAGACACACCACAAATCAGCAGCTCGACCATCCTCAAGGCGCTGATTTCGAATCGAATCAGAGATGGTGGGTTGTGCTTCCCATCATATACAACTACAATATACTACTATCCACATTGATCACTATGTTTGGTTTTATTCCTGGTTTGTTACTTCATTCCCCAAAATTTTATGAATAAGTTCGGCCATTGGGGGCATACCCTCATCCTAACCATCATGCCAGTGACGTCGCGATGGTTGCAACACAGGTCATCCAGCCCCCGTTAGATTCCTATTGTACCGATTGCATCCCATTCTAAGTGGCCCATTCATCATTTTTGTTGGCTAAATCCCTCATTTGTCCTTATTAATCTCCCCATGTTTGATAGTAGAAACTTAAGCATCCCAATTTCTTTGTGGGTCAAATCACCATTGGACCACTCCATGGTTAACACTGGCCCGGTCCTCAGCCACGATGTCCTCCTTGCTCATGGCATCCTCATCGCAGGCCACAGCACTGAGTAAGGGAACGCCTTCCTGTCCTGCGGCCAAGCTCTGCAGACGTTTCTGCGCCTTCCCTGGCCTCGGGTTCTTGGGACTTGGCAAATTTTCGGGGAGCTACACACATATGGGACATGATGGACTGATGGACATGGAAAAATCCTTCAGTTTGATGGGATGAATGTGGTATCGTCACCCGTCCCATAGAATCCAAACATAATTAGCATTTAGATCCATAAAAGAAATGGGTATATAAATGTATATAATTATATAATCAATCTTTTGGCCATGGGACAAAAAGATACAAAAAGCCAAGTGCCAAAGGAAAGGACAAACCAACAATATATCCCAGAAAACCAGCTGGACCAAGCAGCGCCCGAAAGATACGCCCGCAACAGCATGCAACAGCTCCATTCACCGAACGCATATGTTCTAAGTATATATATATACACTATATATACATAGATTTAGAAGAATTAACATGACCACTTAGATTCAGCATATAGATTCCACAACATTCCACAACTGGTTGCTGAGCGGGCCATGGAAACATGAAACAACTCATGCCAGTAGAATGGGCAGTCAACGACTCAGCAAATCCAGGTGGCAGCAAGCTGAAAACACGCTCCTCGATTCCTGCCGGGAAATCGGCAAAACAATGTGGCCCAAAGCCCGGGATCCCCCAAATCGAACCATGGTTTCCTTCGTTTCGGGGGCTTCCGACTTTATGGGCTACACTGACTACACTGCATACATCCTGAAATCCTCACACTTGAACCTCGAAAATGGGGCAGCAAAGACATCCCAAGATGATCTTCCCAAAAACGACTATGGTTGGGGTACAAGTTGGGGTTTCATGGGGCTTCGGCCTCCACTGAGGCCCAGCAGTTGAAGTAGACAATCACCAGCCGCTGCCCTGACTTTGGAATGCTCACAGGCAGATGCCCTCAGCAGCAAAGGCAGCACCAAGGCTCGCCGGAAGAGGCCCGACTGTTGCAAGCCAAAGCTGGCGATGATTCGACCCACCAATTTCAAATTGGAGGCAAGACATTTGGCAGCCTGGTGGACATTCAAAATGCTCCATGCACCCACAATCCATGGATTGGTGCCCTCTTCATCCTATGGGGTCGCTGATATCCTGTGGGGATATTTAACACAGAGATTATATGAGATTACAATGCAATTATAGCATCATCATGCATCATCTAAATGGGGCTGGAAAGAAAAAAAAACATGAAACCACCAGCGAGCAGCCACTGGAGTCTTGGATGAAAGCTCCTTTTCTCGCTTTGCCGTGGCCATGGCCAGTGCACACAGCCGCTGGTCCATACGCAGCATCAAGGGCAAAGCAACGTCGTCCAACGAGATCCGGCCATGCAACACGCAGGAGCACAGGGCACCTGCTGCCGCCTGCTGGGGAGACGTTGAATTGCTGGATCCGCCACCCACATCCTTGGAGTTGCTTCGCTTACTTGGTGCCACCAACAGACCCCCAAATGGTGGATGAACCAACTGAAGAAAGTAGAAGGAAAATGAAAGATCTCCAGCAAATCCAGGCATCAGTTTGATCTAAGAGTAGGCTGATCATGTTGCCCTCCTCTGTCTGCAGCAGTGCCAGGAAATCTTCTGGGCCAATCTCATCCACACGACTGTCGCTCAGCAGCTCATCTAGCAGTGAAAGGGATGCTAGAAACACCTTGCGCAACTTCCACAGTTCATTGAATGTGGGAACCCAACCCATGGAGTTTAGCACTGCAAAAATGATCAAACACGTACCAATCAACACTAAAAGCCTTACAATTTGTTCAGGACTGGTTCTGCTGGCTAGTAGACATAAAACCCGCCAATGTCAACCCCCGATTGTGGTTGCTCAATCAGGGTGGTTCATTCTCAAACAGTGATACATCCGTACATTACACACACGCACACACTGATACGGATACACACACACACATCATATATATATACATATAGTATACAGTATACATATACCCATATTTTGGCTAGATTTTGCTAGATATAAACGATTACATACATATATGGTCATAGGATGTCATAGGTATATCAACCATAGACAGTTTGAAACATGACGCACCTTGGGCATCTTGTCCCGCGTGGCCATGCACGTGGCTTGACTCACCGCTTGCACCAGGTCACCAGCGGAAGCGCCAAGTCCGGCAAAGCGTCTGCCTGGGAAATTTGCATGGGAAAAACATGGAAAAACCATGGGAAAATCGTGGGAACATAGGATTTTCCAGGATATTCCAAATGGAGGTTTCAATGGGAAATTTATCTATCAATGGGGGGATTTTCGTTGCCAGATTTTTTTGGGGATTTCAAATTTCAAACAGTTAGACAAAAATATGACAGTCAATTTGCTCCATCATACCACCCTGTTTCGGCACATTCAGATTAATAAAAGATCGTTAAGTCGTTATCCTATTCTATTATTTCTTGGGATGGTTGAAAAGGACAGCATAGGAATCATCCTCCTGTTTTCAGGGACGAAAAGTAAGAATCTGATATCGCCATACTGTTCACATCGAAACCGGCAAGCCGCAAAACTCATCCGTAATCTGCAACCTTTCATGAGTGGAAAACCAATGCAAGAAAACAAAGTTGATAGTGCGGCCCTCGGATATTTTGTCGTTTGCTGGGGGGCATTTGAAAATACACAGGTCATCGAGCCACAGCTTGTTGAAAGAGCCCTAGTGATACCAAGGGATCACCAGTGCGCACACAAACCCTTCACAGAGGAACCCCAAATACACACATCCGTGCCTATAACCGACCAATTAATAGCGGTGCCCGTTTCAAGCTAATCTGCACAGTTGAAGGGGTGCTGGGAAAGGTACTGGTGATGTCTAAACGAAGTGGAACTACCTGGAGAGCACTCATTTTGGAATCACCAGTGCGCGCGCAAACCTTGCACGAAGGAAAGCCAAACACATCCTTGCGACTTGCCTACAACCTTGAAACTGCTTGTGGTGCCCAAGCTAACAGAAAAATTCCAAGCTCAGGGGGTGCTAGGAAGGGCACTGGTGATACCAAAACGAAGTGGTACTGCCTGGGGAGCACTCATTTTGGGACCACCCTAGGAACGCCAAGTACACACATTCTTGACCGAGAAACCCCAAATACATAATCTTACCGACCAAGTAATAACGGTGCCCATTTTGAAAGCAATATCAACCTCAAGTGTTTTGAAGCGCTCAACCTCACCCCTGTGCAGCCCAAGGGCTTTGGCAATACCCACATCAAATGAACACCTCCCATATCAACAATACTCATTGATACCCCTTGTTGAAGCAAACATCAATGTAACCCCGCGGTAAGCAAACGAAACCGTTGATCTTTGGCACCAAAAATAAACCGCAAACCTTTAATCCGTAATCCGGCTAATCATTACGGATCAGTTTTGATGTGAGCAGCCATACTTTTGATCCGCATCCCATAATTTTTTGATGGAACATCCTCTATGCGAAACCGCCAATAAGTGCCAGCCAGCTGCTGATGTAAATGTGAGCCTGCCACCGATCTCGCCACTGTTGGCTCATCATGGCATCATGAACCATAGGTCCAAAGACACTATCCAGAAGTGAGTCGTTGGCGGGTCTCGAGACATTGGCCTCAAAGGGATCCAAAGGCTTCAAATTCGGCCCTGAAACAATACCGAGCACAACATCAACACATGGCCAAGGGGGTTTCATTCTTGATCCTGTTTTATTTGATGAAACCACTGGAAAATTGGTTGGCAGGGTCAGCGTGTGACCGGAAAAAGTGGGTCAATGTCGAATCCAAATAGGGCTGCAAAAGTCATACTTTATATTTTGGAATGGGTCTAAATCTATTTACATGAGTATTGATCAAACTTGTGGCACCAGCAACTTAACACTTTGTTAGTATTAATTAACATTTTGTAATATTTTTTTGGAGGACAGGTTTCGTATTTTTGACCCATACCCTTGAAATGGATGGACTCAATCAACCTGATTTCACTGATCTTTTTCTACAAAAAATATGAAACAACATAAAACCACATATTTTTCTCGAGATTTTGCCTCCCACTCATCTTTGAAATACTCCAAGGGCTCCTCTGGGGCATCCTCCGGCGCCTCCTCCGCCCCTGGACGACCCAAGGGTGGCAGTTGGCCCTTCAGATCTGCTGGGGCCGCAGAGCGATCCCTCAGCAGCTCCACTAAGCCGTGATGCCCTGCACGTTCCGCCAACATTTTGGCGGTGTTCCCCTCCACATCTTCACCTGGGGAATTTTTTCAGAAAACTGAGGAGGTTTGGGATGGCTTTTGATGACTGTTTGGGACAGTTTTTGGGGTGGAAATGAATCACCAGTGTTTTTTTTTTTCGATGGAACTGTGCGGGTTTACTGTCAATTTTCCCTTGATCCGAAACTTGGAATTGAGCCGCGCCCTCAATCAAAACAACAAGAGTCAGTTGGGCATCCCATTTGAAACATCAAAAATGCCTGTCTGAAAGCAGCACCAGTGGCAAATGGCAGCACCATGGGCCAACAACTTTTCAGCGCCCTCCTCATTGTTCACCAGGGCGCATAGATGCAAAGCACTCCATCCCAAGGTGCCTGGAGCCGAGTTGATGTCCGCATGGTGGTCCAGGAGGCACAGTAGCAGCTCGTTTTGAGCCAACATAGCACTCACCTGTACGCAGGTGCGGGCCTCCTCCAGCAAAACCTCAGGGTGCATCATTTTGGCAGGTGAACAACACATGGGATTCCAATATAGGCTATCAGAATATAGAAAAATATATTATAATATATTACAATATATTACATATTTACATATAAACGATCTACAGGCACTTGAAACCCATCCCCAAAATGTGTCAGCTGGAGTTCACGATTCCAAGTAGGGGTTGCAATTTCCTCTTTGGAGCCACCACTCATAATCTCCACATCTGCAAATCATTTTCCCCAATGCAACATCAACATGATTATCATGATTATCATGATATTTACTCCGTGCAATTAGAGGTTTGTCATTGATGTGATAGATCTTACAGTGATCTTACTGGAATTCCTTTGAGGATTTTGAGGATTTTGAGGATTTTGAGGACACCCCAGCCTTCGCCGCACCATCCTCCATCTCCTCCTCAGCCTGCGGCCGCAGAGATGAACCACGGCCCGCCAGATTTGGGTCGGCGTCGGCGGCCAACAGCATCTTGGCCATGGGCAAAGAACCCATTAAGCACGCCTGGTAGAGTGGAGTTCGGGAGTCCTCATCCAGAATGTTCACCCTGCCACGTGGCTGCGCGTTTGAAAGTACAACTCGCAAAAAAAAAAAACACATTGGACCATGGCAAATATACAATCTTTCAGAGATGAGGGTTATGCTTTGACTTCCAAAACCCCCAAGCAACTGAAGATGAGATGGGTTTGTCAGGAAAATGTGGTACCTAATTTTTACATATTTTTAACGACTGGTGTTTATCATCCGTTTCTCATTCACCTTCCAAATCTATGGCCATACATGGCCTATGTTCCCCAAGCCCAGCCTGCCACCTCTCCGAATCACAGCCTCAATGGCAGCCTCTTCTCCACTAATCACTGCGTGGAACAGTGCGCTTCGACCAGCTGAATCTACGATGTCAACTGAAGCGCCATTTTCCATGAGCAAAAACGCTACCTGATTGGTTGATAGTTTAAACATGATTAAACATTGTTTAAACATATCTTGATAGATCTTGGCACATCCTAAGAACTGTGGGTCATTGGGGGTCATCCAAAAAAAAGGTTGAACATAACGAATATTGAATGAACACAGCCAGTGACATTCATATTTGATGCAAAGGCCTGCACCAGTGCCGTGCTGCCAGCTTTGTTCGAGAGATTCGGATTGGCTCGGGCCGCAAGAAGCATTGCGACGCCCTCCTCAGAACCTCTCTTTGACGCCAGCATCAGGGCAGTTGTGCCATGTTCTGTCTGCAAATCGAGATCTGCAGAATGTGTCATCAGCCATTTCATGAGCCGCATATTACCGCTCAGGGCTAAAGAATGCAATGCTCCAACTCCACGGTGGTCTTGGGCATTCACATCAGCTTTCATCTGCAGCAACGCATCCAAAAGGTTGTCAGAGGCCTTGGGTTTGCTGAAAATGCAACCCCAAGAAAAACAATTGCATATACAACCATATGCATGCATGCATGCATGCATGCACACACACACATATTATATATATACACCATCATATACCCACTATCGATTCCCCATCAAGGTGAAATAATTATATAACCCATTTGAACTAAACATCAATAGCAATAAACAATTAAAAACACGTCATCTTCTGCAAAAATCAGGGAGGCAGAGCCAAGTACCGCTGCCAAAAAAGGAGTGAGACCATCTGAAGCGCAGCGATTGGGATTGGCCGCTGCCTTGAGCAGCTCCAAAGCCACCGCTTCATCTGCCTTTCGGCAGGCCACGGACAGGGCGGTTTCATTGCGGGCGTTGGGGATATCTGGCTGCACCTGGCCCAGTTCCAACAAAATCCGCACGATCTCACCATGACCTCCATGAGCTGCATGATGCAACAAGGATTCACCATACTCATCTAACAAAGCTTCACATGGAAGTCGACCTTCCAAGTGTGCAGATTCATGGCTCTTGGCTTCAGCAGCTGCCTTTTCAACAAAGGCTTTCACCACTTCTATTTCCCCCATGCGACATGCAATTGCGATTTGGGCAATTTCTTCTTCAGCAAGTCCTTCAGGTTCGACCTTAGGAGCCTGTGAGACCTGTGACACCTCAATAGGCTGGCTGGGGATGCTATGGCTGCTATGGCTGCTGTGGCTATGGCCTTTCTTGGGACTGGCGATGGCTTCGGCCATGGCCTCCTCTACATCCTCGTTCTCCACGTTTGCATCTAGAAGGGGTTGATGCTTAGCCGCTGAACTGGCTGCGACCTTGCAGTTGGGTCCACATGTCTTTGGTTGTTTACATCGAACATGTCAGGAGCTAAATTTGCTGAACCCATCATGACCCCGGGGCCCCTTGAAATCAGCCAATCATAGGACATCATTGGGCATCTATGAAACATGTTGGAAAGTTGGGGCCCGTGCCTCATCCTTGCTTCTTTTTGGCAGCGGAGGCCGCCCATGGCTGGCCTTGGGCTCTTTGGGCTCACCCAATGGCCCTGCTTTCGCCTCTTTCGCCTCTTTGGCCGCCGCCCCCTCCGCCTTTTTGCTGGCCCCGCTGCCCATGGTTTTTGGGCGCCTTCCTTTGAGCCCAGGCTACAAAAATATACAAATTGCATGAAAAAGGCCAAGCGGCTCCAAGTGGATAAACAAATAAAACGAACTGCTGATTGCATCCCTGGTATCATCCTGCAGGACATGTGGAACATCTCTGTCAAACGTCGGGCTGACAATTGCCCCAGAACCTTGGCATTGGATGACACTTGCAGACCCGTCTTGTACATGTTTGACACATCGGTCAACTAGGGCAATCATCTGACAATATCTGGCACTCTCTCTATTGTTTAAGCTATAATTAATCTAGAAACAAAAGCCCGTGTTAACATTAGATTTCTAACATCCTGGGTCCTTCAATTGAGAGGATTCCATCTTGACAGCAAACTTTTGAGGGGCAGTCACCATCACCTTCTGAGCAGCCGATGGCGGACGTATGTGGAAGTTCCAAGCCTCCTCCACCCACCTTGGCCCCTCGCAACCTAGGCACAGCCAGTTGTCGATTCGGGATCAACAGCCACCTTTATCCCCCGATAGGAAAACTTGAGAAGAAACCACATCTTATTCAGGTATTTCACATTATTTATATATTTATTTATACTTATTTATATTTATGTATATTTATTTATATTTATTTATCATGATTTCACCTACGAGTACATCTTTCTGGGGATCCCCAAAACTACTAATGACGACGACCCCTTTCGGGGGAGTGACTTTTACGGGTGGACATGTTCCAGAGCCTTCGGACCAAAGGACACGTGATTTTGATATATTTTTTTTTGAACTGTTAAAAAACATGTGTC
>Ga0126342_10017560_pt1 | contig 12359 bp, 13 predicted proteins | sample Cyp1metagenome_FD_92528 | JGI IMG/M metagenome (GOLD analysis project Ga0126342, IMG submission 92528) | Coral microbial communities from Lord Howe Island, Old Settlement Bay, Australia - Cyphastrea 1 metagenome | ecosystem: Host-associated > Invertebrates > Cnidaria > Coral ... | reverse complement strand
AGCAACATTGTCCAACACACAATTCGTGTACAGTTCAACAGCTGCTGGATGTCACTGTCAACATTATGGATCAACAGGCCTTGAGCCTGAGACTGTTTGCCAACAGTACAAAAGAGTGAGCGCACACAGCATCAGCTGCAACATTGATACAACAGAGCTGCCTGAATCTTTTCATTATATACCGCCTATATATATATATACACCATACATACAGTAATATGTGTACATACAGGGTGTATATATATATATACATATGTAAAACATATTTTATAATACTCATTAACAATAATAATTATTATTATCATCTATTATTTCATTTATCACATTAATTTCGGGAGTTGACACGTCATCATGATGGTGATGACTCCGGATGAATTGTGAGTCAAGGCAATCCTGTGTAACCTTTGAACGGTTTCAAGGAACACCCTGAAGGATGGCACTATTTCCGTTGACATTCCCGCACGTGCGGTGGGAGAAACCTTCGAATTCAACTTTGGTCCGGCGCCGGACTATGTGCTTCGAGCCCCATGGGCTCCTACGGAGAGGCACTATGACTTCGGCAGAAGTGATGGCAGGGCCCTCCATGTACCGGTGCCAGCAGGACAGAAGCGAGTGTTTTTGATACCCAAAGGGCTAATGCTGGACATTCCAAATGGTACCTCGCCGGGTGCGGTGCTGTGTTTCAAGCACCCGGACAAAGCTGCCGTTTCAAATTGGTTTACAACGCGGCTCCCGAAAAACTGGCGGGCCGGAAAGCGATACTTACCCGTTCGACTTCCCAAAGAGGAGTACCAATTTGAGTATGGCTCTGGCAATTTCTTTCAAGATATGTGTCAGCAATTCTTGCTCTTGATAGAGCAGATGTGGGAAGACTTCACGCAGATGTGCCAAAACTGCCGATTTTGGCGCTAAGTCCACGCTGCGAAGCAGCTGAGTGACACAGCGTAAAAATCCTCTCGTTGTGTCACCTTGCGTGAAAAGAGTACGCCCTGTATTGAGCACTGGTTTCCTAAATAGGTATGCAAATGTATGCAAGAGGTCCATTCCTTGGGCGAGTCGGGATGCTCTCAGAGGCCCTTGGCCTAAAGCTAGAAGGCAGGTTTGTTCAGTTCCCATGACATCGACTTTCAAAGAAGAGGGCTGGCCATGGCTGGCAGTATTTGGCATGTCATGTCGCCGTCGCATATGTTTGGATCAAAGCATTGCGCCACTGGGTTTGCCACGGAGGCACGTTGGAACTTACCAGTTTTCTTGTTGGTAAAGGGGCTCACAACTGCAGAGCACCCCATGGGATTTGGTTTTGCAGTAAGGTGAAAACCCCAATCCAATGAATTGTAACTGAAATTCAAATGGAAGTAATACTTTGCCTTGGTACATTTTTGGTAAGTCAATGTCATTTCCACAAACTGTTTTTTGCTGACATCTTCCTTGGAAGAGACTCCTGGGCCTAGTCACGAGTCCGTGCGAGGCTCATCGTGGATGTTATAGTCCCATTGAGGCCACTGAGGGAGTGAGGAGAGATAGGAAAGTTATCAAAAGGTCCTGATGTCTGAGATTATGATTATGATAATTCTGATTGGATATCAAACCATCTCAAAAGTCCGTTCGTCCAAAAATCACACCAAAATATAGGCTTCTTGAATCTCATTGACAGATCTTAATGGATAAGAGTATGAGTATGAGAAAAATGCTGATAAACCATTGGATTTTAGGGATGCAACGCCATCAAAACCTGGGATTTCTGCCATTTGGCCAGCAGGGGTGCTCCGGGGGCATGGCGACTGCATACCTTCCGCCAGATCAAGCACAAAAAGGCCCAGCATGGTTAATCGGTTAATCAATGTTTCTCAGTTTCTCACCGTTTTTCCTGTTGAAATGGCCACAAAGCAGGGTATGCCTCATTTTGAGTGACTTTTTCTTTGTGGCCGCCACTGCCAAACTTTCTTTCATGCCAACTTTTCATGCGGATGTGCCTCAAATTTGCTGCAGGTTTGGGGAACAACGGGTATGCTATGCCTCAATATGGACTGTCCAGCAGTTGTCGTGTGGCTTCCAGAACTGAAACTGTCTTATTTTGTTAATCACACATGTGTTGCAGGAGGCTTTAGTGAAGAGATGTATCAAGCGCAGCAGCAGCAGCAACAGCAGCAGCAGCCGCAGCAGCCGTGCATGAAGCAAAACTGCACTAGAGGGAACATGAGCTGTGCATTCCATGATTCGTCAGATGCTGGTTGCCCTGATGATTCCTGTGCATTTTTTTATTATCATCACGATGACGTTCAGTACGAAGTGGTTGCGGACAGGGTGTTCAACTGCACTTGCATCAAATTGTTGGCTGTCATCTTTTTAATATTTTTCATTATCCTTGCATACTTGCGTACATCCTTATCACGATCCAGATCCTCGGTATTCAGTAGTATACCATCACCTATTGGGTCCCTAAAAGTGTTCCCACTGTTCCCATGCACTGCACGGTCTCAGGAACAACGGCTTCCACGGATGCGGTGGCTGCGCTGGCTGCGGAGGCTGCGCCGGCTGCGGTGGCTGCGCTGGCTGCGGAGGCTGCGCCGGCTGCGGAGGCTGCGCTGGCTGCGGAGGCTGTGGGAACTTTGTCAATGGCATGGCCAACTACGGCGGCTTCCAAGATCCCATGAAGCCGCAAGGTGGCTACAATGGTGGCTTCCAACAAAATATGGTCTCCTATCAAAACAATGGCTTCACCCAAGATTTCCAGCAACAGGGACATCAACAACATGAAGGCTATGGCTGGCGGCAGGAGTACTCCCAGGGTGCCGTCCCAGAATATGAGGCCGAGGCCTTATGGTCCACCACGGCCGATGAGGAATTCGCACAGGTCCATGTCTTTGGTCCCAGTGGTGAACAAGTTCCTCCTGCTGTGACCAGCTTCCAACAGGCGCAGGAATTGTTCCCAGAAATACTGATTCACAAGCTGCTAGAGGCCGGCTTCACAGCCCCGACCCCCATCCAGGCGCATACCTGGGCCATTGGGGTGGCAGGTCGAGATTTGATTGGCATTGCGAAGACGGGCAGTGGCAAAACCTTGGCCTTTCTGATGCCTGGCTTCCTGAGGATCACCCAAACCCGCAGCCGCATGCCTCAGCTCTGTGTCCTAGCCCCCACCCGTGAGTTGGCGTGTCAAATTGAAGCGGAAGCCGAGAAATTCGGCCGAGCCGCGGGCATTCGAACCGTCTGCTGCTATGGTGGGGCACCCAGGGGTCAACAGCTGGGGGCTTTGAGGCGTGGAGCCCAGGTGATTGTAGCTTGCCCTGGACGCCTCAATGACTTTTTGCAGAGTGGCTCTGTGAGTTTGGCCAACGTGTCCTACCTGGTCTTGGATGAAGCAGACCGGATGCTGGACATGGGATTTGAACCCCAGATCCGACAAGCCAGGTGCTCAGTTGGTGAACACCCCACTTTTCACATCCTTTCACTACAGTTATAATAACACTTATGGCGTTCTGCTAGCAGCTAGCAACATTGCGAGAATGAGTTGAGATTTTTACGTTTGATGATATTTCATGTGTGTTGGGTGTCCAGTGATGGCGAAGATGTCAGCTTCACACCGAGGTCATCAAGGAAGTTCCTGAACAGCGACAAACTTTGCTCTTCACTGTCTCTTGGTGACAGTAGGCTTGAGATTTGGGTGGCTTATGTCCCATGGTTGTTTTTCATACTAGAATATACTAGCTGTAGCCGAGATCATTATAACCTAGGTGGTGCTTTGGATTACTTTTTACTTTTTACGTTTTCAACTTGTCTAGCAGAGGTTTAAACATGTTTAAACCACCAGCCAGTAACATATTACAACATATTCCAACGGCTATTATATGTTATAATGAACTATATTCATAATGTTGATATAATGCTATAACAGATCATTATAACATATAACTAGCTGTAGTCCTGGTGGTTTCAGTTGCCTTTCAAGGCCACCTGGCCCCGAGAAGTGCGATCTTTGGCCAGTGAGTTCCTGAAACGACCCATCCACGTCCAAACGGGCGCGGTGCATGAGATGACGGTGCCGCCTGGGCGGTTGAGGGGAACAGTCCCAGGAAAAGCCTTTTTTTTGGCCGATAATTCGCTGTGGGGAAAATAGAAATTAATAACAATAACAATAATAGGTGCAACAATTGATGATAATAAATAATATTAATGATAATAATAATACAAAAACAAACATATATAAGAATAATCATGATAATAATAATGGTAATAATAATATAATATATATATATGTATAATAGTATGCAATACTTTTTTCCACTGACATGAAAACATGAAGTGTAACATAGCGTAAGATGAAGTAAATACAAAGTAGACATATCAAGTGTCAACATTTATAACAATTTCAGGGGTGACATCCAGTTGCAAGTCGCGAGTTTTCAGCTGCCATGTTTGTGTATTGGAAGTTTTTTGCCTGAAGGTATGTGTGGGTAGCGTAGGTGAACCGAGATCACAAACATCAATTGGATTTTGATTTGCACTTGGGGTGGGGCTGTTCCCGATGTTGGTGAGGTAGGTAGAACATGCAAATGACTCAGGTGTGCGCGGGTTTGTCAAATCACACTTGGAAGCTATGCTCAATCTCATTGAATCTCATTTGATAGCCATTTGCAGCTGGACTTTGGGGATTTTCAACATGTTTTTTCCATATTTTGCCATATTTGATCTCATTTTTCCATATTTTTCCCCTGGACTTGTGCGGCATGTCAAGTCACAACTCACAGCGCGCCGAGGTGAACAAAGACATCAAGCAGCGAGTCATGTTTTGCTCCGATGAAGCTGACAAGGTGAGCCGTGACAGTCGCATGAAATTTGGCACCAGTCTGATTCTATACAGATGTGCTATTGAAATTGAAATCATGATCAACTTCAACCACTTATTATTATTATTATTTATTATTATTAATTCATCCATTTATTTATTTAAATTATTTATCTATCTATCACTATTTATTTATTTATTTATTTATTTGTCGATCTATCTATCTATTTATTTATTTGTTTATTTATTTATTTATGTATTTATTTATTTATTTATATTATGATTCATGATGTAGTTGTATATATATATATATGTATACACACTATAATTATATATATATTTCTATAATTTATTATACTACTATAGACTATACTTATATAATAATTGTATTATAGTTTGCGTGTGATGATTGTCATGTATCTTGGTCATACACGTGCCATCAGCCAGGCCCAACAGCTCTTGCAGATCCTGCACTCTTTGGGCCGCGGCGATCGATGCCTGATCTTTTGTGAAATGAAGAGAGCCTTGACATCCAAACCCTAGGGGTCCGTGGGATCTGTGGGGGATGGACATGGGCAGAATTCCAGAAAGGGAAGGTCCCTGGATTTTTTTAGAAAGCATGGGTTTTATTGATTTTTATTGAACATTCCTAGAACTGAAGTGGTGATAAGTGGTGAAGGTAGCACTAGATGCACTACAGCAGTCATGGAGTCATGGAAAGAGATTCGGCCCCAAGCAGAGGTGGCAGCTAAGGATCTTGTGAGATTTTGGCCAACGATTTGATGCAGTATCATGGGGTACCAGCCGTGCGAATCCACGGTGACATGGCACAATACGAGCGAACTGCTGCGTTGGAGGCGCTTCGCATCGTTTCTTTGGGGTGGAGAAAGCTGGACAGCTGGGGAAGATCAAAATGGTCAAAATCTACTGAGTCTTTTTACTGTAAAAAACCAGTCTTGGGCGGTACGCTCAGTACACGTTTCTTTTGTTTCATTCGTGGAAGCCCTTGCCCGTGTTAGTCCAGCAGGAGGCGGCGAGGTATAGACAACGCGCCGCTTGAAATTTATATTTGCATTACTGCAACTCAAGGATCTTGAGAAGTTTATATAGACACTTCATAATGTTTCAGTGTCCTTGCCCAAGATTCCCTGCCAAAATGCTTAGTTGATGCATCTTCATGCCTTAGCTGCGATCTCGGTCACCCGCTGTTGATGTCCTCCGCGCAAGGCCTTCAAGAGTGGCCAGAGCCCAATCCTTTGTGCCACCGATGTTGCTGCACGAGGACTTGATATCAAGGCCTGTCATGTCGCTTTTGCCAGAGAGGGACCTGCATTCCATTTGTTACGGTCAGCATCGGTCAGCTGTTTGCCAGGGTGTGACCTGCGTCATAAACTACGATGCAGCTGGATCAGGAAAAGACTACGTCCATCGTCACGTGGATGCAATGTGTTTGTGCTGTTGACAAGTTTGACCACTCTCTCTCTATCTCTCTACCTATCTATCTATCTATCTGTCTGTCTGTCTGTCTACCTATCTATCTGTCTACCTATCTAGCTATCTATCTGCCATCTATCCGCTATCTATCCGCTATCTATCCGCTATCTATCCGCTATCTATCCGCTATCTATCTATCTATCTGTCTGTCTATCTGTCTGTCTATCTATCTATCCAAATCTAATCTAATCTAATCTAAATCTAATCCAATTCTAATCTAAATCTAATCAAAATCTAATCTAAATCTAAATCGAATCCAAATCTAATTCAAATCTAATCTAAGTCTAATCTAAATCTAATCTAAATCTAGTCTAAATCTAATCTAAATCTAATCTAAATTTTAAATCTAATCCAAATCTAATTCAAATCTAATCTAAGTCTAATCTAAATCTAATCTAAATCTAATCTAAATCTAATCTAAATCTAATCTAAATCTAAATCTAATCTAAATCTAATCTAAACCCAATCTAAATCTAATCTAAATCTAATCTAAATCTAATCTAAATCTAATCTAAATCTAAATCTAATCTAAATAGTCTTTCCTGACTCTAATTCCAATTCTATTCTAGTCTATTCTATCTAATCTAATCTTATCTAATTTGATCTATCTATCACTATATCTATACAGTCTATACATGTGGTTTTGGTTTGAGCTCTGCAGAAGGCTTGGTCACCAACGCCATGGGCTAGTTGGAACTGCATGCCTGAGGCATTGGAAGAACTGGCCGCGCTGGTCGGGAGCCAAGGAGTCTAGGAAGATTAGGCATCGTTACAACGATGGCGAGTAACGAGGCTAGCAATGATCTTCAATGACTCCTGTATCAGTGTTCATACACAGCTAGGCGCCCATTTGCAACCCATGGCAGGTGTCAGCGGTGTCAGCTACCCGGCTGAGGTCAGAAGGGCTTAGCGTATTCTCTGCTCATCTTGCAGAAGGAGGAGACGGCACTGGCTCCAACCTGCGCCTGGATGAGTTGAATCTTTGGGGATGAAATGATCAAAATGTTGTAAATTGCTGTAAGATCATGTATAATTGCGGCAAATATGGCAGAATGGGCACATCATATTAAAATATATTGAATAATATTAATATTACATAATATTCCATAATATCACATAATAATATTACATAATATTCCATAATGGCTGAGACATGAATCCAGACCGGGTCTTTTTTCCTGGACCTTTTTTTCGAATCTCCAACATCTCCAGTAACTTCTGGTGCCGAGGTGCAACTCCAGTGTTATTGGACCTGTGGTTGGCAGAATGTGTGTCGTTTTAAACCGGGGATGCCCATGGATGCCCATTCTACTGGCTATTCTACTGGCGAAAATCATCATCTGCACCTTTTTTTTGTGGTTGATATTGGTTGATTTTTGATGTTCAGCCCCAGACCTGGAAATTAAGATTCTAATCACGCGCAAATGATTCTAATCACGTGTCCAGGACAAGAAAGCGCAGGAAATTGCCGCCGTGCTGGTGAGGAGTGGCGCCACAATCCCTCCTGAGTTGGAGCGCTTCGCTGGGAGTCCCCAGTGGAAAAACTGGGGTGTTGCGATGACTATCCTGCTTCAACCTTGGGAATGTGGACTTTTTTGCCCACATTTATGTACTTCGTTTTACTTCGAACTTTGTGATATAGAATGCTGAGCTAGTTACTTCGCCACATATCGGGTTATGTTATATATATATGCATGTATGCGCACATATCCGCACACACACACACATGCATGGTATATACATGTATACATAATTATACATACATGTATTCACAAATTGCATTACGTTATGTTGCATTGCATTATATCACACCACATAACATAACATAACATTACATTACATGTCATCACATCACATTATAAATGCATTATATATTTTTTGGTGGTAAAACTAGATGAATAAATAAACAAACAAATGCACAAACAACGTGCATAAATAAACAATAACATAAATACGTATATAAATGAATATACACGCAAACAAAAATCACAACAACAAATAAACAACTAATCATCAATTGACAAATAAATCAATGACAAAAATCGTTAAACGAAAACACATATTACACATATAAAGATACATAGACTATATGTGCGTGTTCTGATGTGTGTGTGTATATATATATAGACATGTGTACACGCAAAGACGCAAGTATGCATACACCATCCGGCACTTTGGGCTTGGGCCGAGGCCAATCGCAGAGAGGGCGGCTATAGAAAGGGTGACAAGGGGAAAGGCAAAGGCTGGGCCGGCTGGCAGCGAAGGATTGGCTGAGTTTCCGAATCGACCAATGCCCAGGCCGAGGGAAAGGAAAGGACAGAGGCAAAGGCAAAGATGGAGGGAAAGGCAAAGGAAAAGGTGGCGGCAAAGGAAAAGGTGGTGGCAAAGGCAAGGCTGTGAAGCTTCAGCTGTTCTCCTTGCCCTCATTGATTTTTTTGGAACATGGTGCGAGGAAGCATCGGCTGTTTGCACCTGGGTTCAATCAAACCCCAGCGTGGCGCCATGTTCCAACGTTGGCCAGGCAAGCCAAGGGAGCTTGAAACTCAGTCATACTCAGTCCTAGTGTGAAGAGATGAAAGGGCTGCGGATATCTGCGGATGCTTTTGTTCATTTTTCCAAACAGGTGAATTGCAGTGTCTTCAGGTGAGTTGTTGTCCAGTGAGCCGGCCCTGCCACCCGGCTTTCAACCGATAATCCCTGTATGTCTCACCACATGTGAAGGACTATAACGGACTGAATTATATAATACCTGAAGGGCAAAGATGGCATTCTCATTATTTCTCATTTCCTGCTGGTGTACCTGGTGATTGCTGATTGACTGTCTCAGCAGAGTATGTGAGGTGCTGATCCTTCAACATGTGTATCCCTGATGTGTGTGGAACACCACAACAAGTCGTCCATGGCGACATGAGACGCTATAAGAATCGTGGTGGTTTCACCCCAGACACGCGAGATGCATGTAACATGTTTTCCGACGTGCACAGCTTGAAGCCGCTTGAGGCTGAGCAAGGCAGCAAACTGGCAGTAACTTTGAATGTTCCGGTGGGCTTATCGCTTATATTTTGGCGACCTTGACCACCAGGCAGGCAAGCAGACGCTCTGGTTGGGCCAGTTCCGATTGGCCGCCGGGGCAGGCTTGTCTCAAGCTGGGGCAAGAGTTGCCTAGTCACACGAGGAGCTGGGAAGGCAATCGTGCCATGACATTATCTTTTTACAGCCAAGAATGGACTGAACATAATCAATGGTTGGGGGATGTTTGGGGGGTATGTGTGTATATATAATATTATATACTATGCATGTATGATGTATGTGCATTTGCAAGTAACCCAAACTACTTGGCTGGCGGTTTAAAGTCTTCATCAATGTTCCGGGGAGAGACGGACTAGTCAAAATCAGCTAAAACCTTGGTCCCTGGGTGGCTCAACGACAAGACCTCCGGCAATGTTATACAATGTTTCAATTGGTCTCGGCTTTGTGAGATATTGAGGTCACAACATGTATCAAAATAATTGAAATTATTCAAAACTGCTTGATTTTCTTTTTCCCAGAACCATCAGAACCACATCCAAAATAGCTAAGATGCTTGGGGTTTTGCCTTCCTGGATCTTCCTGGGAATCATCTCAATGTGAGCTGGGCTCACCTGGGCTCGAGGGCACCTGCAGCATTTTGGAGTGCTGGCGCAAGGCGTTGGAAGTGACGCTTGATCGATCCGGAGGATTGCCGGAGGATGCGAATCGGCGCAGCGGTCCAGGAAAGGTGGTTGGATAGAAATGGTGTCCATGTTTGTCCAAAATATCCAATGGTGTATCTCCAGAATTTTGGTGAATTTCATGGTGGAGGAGTCAGTTTTTCGATGCACCCAAAAGATGCGGAACTTTTTACTGTTGTGTCTCGGTCTTCTGATTTTCCGCCCTCATCCTTCAGCATTTTAGTGGGTCCTGGCGCGACAGATCAGTGCACGCTGCGGTGTGCGGAGGCGGCACGTCGCAAAAGGGTCCTGTCCGACGACTACTGTGCAGCGGATGCCATAAACCATCCCATCACTCCAAATCATCCAAGTCATAGGGGTATACCCAGGAATGAGCTAAAGTTGGGGATGGTTTATTTTGGGGTTTCATTAGTCAGTTCAGAAGATCACAAGTTATGGAGGATCAGGTCAACCTTGCATTTGAAACGAAAAAGACACTGGCTGAGACTGGTTGGTGTGTATGGAACCCATTGAGCTTAAAATGAATGTCCGAGCTGCCAAAAGGCTTTTGGAGGCATCACGAACGACTGAACATGACAAAATTCGCAGAACTTGGGGGGCAATAACGGGGAAAGAAAACAAGAAACACCAGCTTTCCTTCAAGATTGATCCAAAATCAAACAGCCAGGGATTCAACCTTTGCCCATGCATCATATGTCACCATGACCACGACCGCAGGAGGAGAAGCGCTGCGCAATGAGATGTCAAACAAGTTTGGAAAAAAAACCGTGGGCTAACCGGCGAACTTGAGGATTGTTCCGAGCAAAATTGTGCAAACATGCCGTTTGTTGGAAATGATCCCTCAACGTTTGAATTCTGTTCACCCTGACACCCTGATAGGAGACCCATAGTAATGAACAATCCCCAGCATGAGGTTTGGTAGTTAGTGGCTATACACACTGTATACCGTATAATTTGGATGAGGTTGCTATGGTTGACAACTCATACCCATGCTTGGGATGATTGATAGCAGCCTCCTGCTACGGTTGGAAGGGCCTTCCCACTTGCATGATGTTATCTACATGATGCAGCGTTTCAACATTGGCCCATTCCGATCCACAAACTGTCTTGAAAGTTGTCTCCCCGCCCTTGTGGTGGTTAGGGGACACTTCGTTCATCTTCTCCCCACCACATGTGTTTTGCAACATGCATTTGTTGTGGGAATTTTACCACTAAAACAACCATTATCACAATAATAGTAGCAAGGGTGAAAAGGCAATATTATCACTCATTATCCCAAACAAAGGCACACCCTGGATGAACAATGCTACCTACATTCACTATTAATAAACAGTGATAACAAAACTATATAATAAGCACATTTAATCAACTTTTGAGCTTGATGACAACCAGGGACGAATCTCGTGATTGATTCTGTGATCATTTTTTCAAACGTGTGTTGATCAAGCATGATCAAGCATAAGCATGTTACTTCCAATCGTCAATTCATTTCTTTTAATGTGATTCAGTATTTCCAAAACGAGTGGACTTATCAAAGGAAGTTGGGAAGCAATACTTCGGAGTTCGAATGACTTTTACCTGATGGAATTTACCTTGATGAAGGGTGGTACATCAGATAACAATACATAACAAAAGAATAAGAAGCTATGACACAGGGTGGTGACGAAGGGAAGTGGTGACGAAGGGAAGTGGTGAGGAAGGGAAGTGGTGAGGAAGGGAAGTGGTGATGAAGGGAAGTGGTGAGGAAGGGGAAGTGGTTATGAAGGGAAGTGGTGACGAAGGGAAGTGGTGAGGAAGGGAAGGGGTGACGATGGAAAGTGGTGACGGAGGGAAGTGGTGATGAAGGGAATGCTGCAAAATGCATTGTAATGGCTGCATGAGTGTTGCATGGGCTTTGTTTTGGGGAGGAAGCCGGGGCACGAAACCTTGCGTTTTTCCGTGTAAAGTGGCTGCAGCCGACGATGAAAGGTACTTCGTCTGTGCGGCGGGTGCGGCTGCGGTCGGTTTGCCTTTTTTTTTTTTGCCGCATTGTAACGGTGGCTTCATGCTGCTTTGGGTGTGCTTGTGTGTGCATAGTTGTAGGGTGTTTTGGAATCTGTGCTTGCAGATCGCATTGGAATGGCTGCATGACTGTTGTCATCTGGTGATGCCATGTGCGTAGATATGTGCAAGTTTGCGACGTGATTCTGCGAAATGCATTGTAATGGCTGCATGAATGTTGCATGGGCTTTGTTTTGGGGAGGAAGCCGGAGCACGAAACCTTGCGTTTTTCCGTGTAAAGTGGCTGCAGGCGACGATGAAAGGTACTTCGTCTGAGCGGCGGTTGCGGCTGCGGTCGTTCCGGACGCGATTGGTTCCTTCTATGTGTT
>Ga0126342_10017559_pt1 | contig 12359 bp, 10 predicted proteins | sample Cyp1metagenome_FD_92528 | JGI IMG/M metagenome (GOLD analysis project Ga0126342, IMG submission 92528) | Coral microbial communities from Lord Howe Island, Old Settlement Bay, Australia - Cyphastrea 1 metagenome | ecosystem: Host-associated > Invertebrates > Cnidaria > Coral ... | reverse complement strand
CAACCACACAAACAGACATCAGTGCCAAGCCTCAGCCACGCATGCAGTGCACAACACGCGTGCGTTACGCAAGCTTCACCAGGGCAGCAAAAACAGCGGGATCTGCAAGCAGAACCCTTACATGCTGTCGTACAGCACATTGTCAATCTTCACCCAATCCTTGAGCCGCGGACACAAAAGAGGTCCTGCTTGAAAGTTGTCCCAGTTCCAACCGAACGCCTTTTCCAAAACTTTTTTCTCCGAGATAGTTCTTGCATTGCTCAAGCGGCGTGCGGCTTCTGCAATGCTATCTGATGTCTGCGGCCAGAAGCGGGCAATGTCGCATGAGGATATGTCTACGTGCGCTTCGGCTCCGATCGCCTTGCCGAGCGCGCAGACATTCAGGCAATGGATGCATGGCTTCACCCCTGCTGAACCCTTCCAGCCACTGGTACTCCTAATGGCTTCGGCGTCAGCTAAGATGTAGGTTTCTTTGATTTGGATCAGGTCGACGTCTTCGGACCCCCAAGCGATTGGGAAACCATGCTTGCATTCATCTTTGATGAAGCGAAGCAACGACGTCAGCAGGCCAGCCATACCCCCTCGCATTCCTGCAATATCAGCACTGCGACAGACACTTGCCGTCAACCATTGCGATTCTAAGTGTAGCAAAGGACATTCCAACCAGCTCAGATACACTAGGTTCGCTTTGCGAGCTTGTGGTGCACTTAGCACATTTCCGCCAGTCACTTCATCAGCGTAGCATAGAAGAGTCAGCTGGCCTTCATGCTTCTGGCACGCCCTGCGCAATGATTCTCTATACAGTGGGCACGCCTGCACTTTGGCTTCTATCAATGCAGGTAAACTCATGCATGGAACTTTGATTGACGTCTCATCCTCTGTTCCAGGCACGCTAAGACTTCGGAGGCAAGGGAAAGACGTGGCATGAGAGTGTTGCCGCCTGGCACATGTTCGTTTTCCTTGGCCGTCATGCAAGACACTAATGACTTTGCAACATGCGGCTGGTGTCAAATCGGACACTTGGCGCAATGCCGCAAACTGTTCAGCATGGGTCCCGTCCAACACTTTCCGTTTCTTTGTCTCCATTTTCATTGCTTGTGCCAAAATGGCTATGATAGAGGCAGATCCGCAATCACCGATTGCCGTGGGAGATTGATTATCTGTGCATGGACATATATATCTATATAATATATATATATGGAGCGCAGCTTGAGCACAGGTACCCGGAATGAGGCGTCCTGTCGGCAAGACGCAGACGCCTCCAATATTGTCGTGTGCGCCATGTTCTATAGCCCCGGGAGATGCAACGCTGTTTTGAGCCCTGTGTCCCAAATCTGCCGTCATACAACTTGTCAAGAGATTTATGGACGGCAAGGATCGAAGTAGCATTCAGATGTTATAACATTCCGATGCGGAAAAACACAAAAAATACAAGCTCATATTAAGACATCCAAAACCATGCAACGGCACCCACGGAGACCTTTTTTCTTCGCTTCGGTCACAGCAGCGGATCTCTGCATTGTCCGAGAAGCAGCACCTGCAGCTCAAGAACTCGTGATATTGATCACGATTTGCTGCTTCTGGCTGGAGCCAGGTGTCTCTGTCTTCACGGCAGGCGGCTCTGCAGGGGGTGGGCCGTGCCCCTGTCCTTTGGATCCCGTAGATCCAGACGCACCCATAGCCTGACCGCCGGGGCATGACCTCGAAGGTCGCTGCGGTCCTTCTGCTTCTTCTTCCACGGCGACCTCTTCCATCTCAGCAGGCGCCGCGGCGCGAATGGAAGAGCGGCTGCGCAGCATGACCGGCGGCAACGGCGCGCGCGGCATCTCATCTTCGATTGCATGCGGGGCCGCAACCCATCGCCTCCTCTCGTAGAGAACGGCCGCTGCTTCCTTGGCCTTGTTCCACGCCTCGGTGTCGTGCTTTTTCTTGGCCTCGGCGTCCATTTCGTTGTAAAATTGCCATTGCAAACACGTTCGATTGCTCCACTGGTGCTGAGCGCGCCCACTTGGCTGCACTGTCACCTCGGCCCAACAATGTGAACATTTTTTGGTTCCAGTCTTCGATGGTCCACTCGAAGGTTCTGGCGGCCTGGCCGCGTTTGCACCCCGTCCAGAACTCGCACTGCGTCGGCGCTTGTCAGGTGTCGCGCTTCTCGCCCGCCTGCTGCGATGAGTTCGCCTATGCCGTCTATGCTTTCGGTCGCCTTCCCTTCGCTGCTTCCTCCTCAGGTTTCTTTGCACATTATGCGAATGGCTTGGGTCTCGGTTGTGTCTCCTGGCTCTGGCACTTCGGCCATGTTCCGCGTGGGAACGCTTGCGACCCCTTGCTTTCGAGCCCTCCCTTGGCGCCTCTGCGGGTTCAGAGTGAACGGCTTCCTCGGAGGAAGAATCCTCTCTGGACGCACTTGGCTCCTTGCGCGCCACGGAGAAGGGCGACCTGACACTCTTGCCGCCGCCCGCCATGGTGACCTGCGGAACAATGGCATATATAGAATACGAGGGTGAAATCCATAGCATATATACCGCTGGTGTGGAACAAGATAAAGAGTGACGCGTTCTGCAGCTATCTGCATGCACACATGCGATCAAACATCTATATGTGGAATATGTTAATGCATATATATATATATATTTAGATATCGTAACTAATATATATATATATATATCACCGTACAGACGGGACAGAGCAGGGCAAGGCCGCCAGAAGGAAAACAGCACTTTCCACGTAGGAGATCTTGTGTCATGGGACATAGCATCCTCCTTAGCAGAGGCGTATTTGTCTCCAGGGAGGAAACCGTGTGTCCACGTAGGACGCGGCTAGTATCCTCCGCGTGGGAGGAGTTTGTCTCCACGTAGGAAACCTTGCGTCCACGTGGGACGCGGCTGCTATCCTCCGCGTGGGAGGAGTTTGTCTCCACGTAGGAAACCTTGCGTCCACGTGGGACGCGGCTGCTATCCTCCGCGTGGGAGGAGCTTGTCTCCACGTAGGAAACCTTGCGTCCACGTGGGACGCGGCTGCTATCTTCCGCGTGGGAGGAGCTTGTCTCCACGTAGGAAACCTTGCGTCCACGTGGGACGAGATTGTAATCCTCCGCGTAGGAGGCGTTTATCTCCACGTAGGAGACAGTGTGTCCACGTAGGACGCGGCTGGTATCCTCCGCGTGGGAGGACTTCGTCTCCACGTAGGAGACGTTATGTCCACGTGGGACGCGGCTGCAATCCTCCACGTAGGAGGAATTCGTCACCACGTAGGTATCCTTCCGTCCACATAGGACAGGGCTGCCATCCTCCGCGTAGGAGAATTTTATCTCCCCGTAGGAGACAATGTGCCCACGTGGGACGCGGCTGCTATCCTCCGCATGGGAGGGCGGCACTTTCGCAGCAGATACGGCAAGCCAGGCGTTGAAAGCGCAACGTGAAGCGGGAGAGCAATGCAGGCAGAAAAGTATTTAATTAATCTCGATGTATACATTTGATACATCTTACTATATCAGGATATCCAGAAACAAAAAAAAAGGCATGCAACCACTCCCGCCCGGCCTTCACGTCAGCTCCGTCAGCCACGCGTGCCCTCTACGTTCGTTCCAGGCAAACACGGCTGCAGACATGACACGCAATTCAAATATGCCAAACTCAGATAAACGTCATGAGGAAATCAGTCAGGAATGGGCTTGCAAAATTTAGGTATATAAGTATAATCTCCAACACAAGACCCAAACGCCTTTTTGACCCCAGCCGCATGTCTGTCGCCTATTCTTTCATGTTGTAGCCGCGATAAGTCCAGCAAGACAGAGTGCATCCCTTCCTATAGTAACACTTGCTGCAACCGCCACGGTATTTGCGTTGCATGTCCTTTGGCACCCTTTCTTTGATCAGCCTCTCTCGCCGCGCGTCGCGCGACTCACCCTCGTCCGCTTTAGGCATAGCTGCAGCAGCGGGACGGCGCAAAGAAGCCGCAGGTCGCTTCTTCAAAACTTTGCTGACACTTGCTGGCTTTCTCATTCCGGACTTCTTCGCAGACTTGGAGCTCTTTTCTTCTGGCTGCACATCAGCCTGCAAAGCCGCCAACGTCGCAGCCACGGCTCCTTGCCCGCTCGGAGCTGCGTCGCCACTTTCCCGGTACACTTCAGCTGCAGATGACACAGGAGCCTCCTCTTTCTTATCTTCCAAAGCCAAGACCGGGACCGTAGCCACTGGAGGCGCCGGCGGACGATCCGTTTTAGACGATAACTTGAAGCCAGGAAGCATCACCTCCTCGGATGGCTTCTGCCCCTGCAAGAAACCAGCAACGAAACTTCCCATTTGCTGCATCATCTCTGATCCTCCGGCATGGGGTAATGCACTATGGACCAGAGGCATCGCGTCAGCTGCAGAACTTTGAGCTAACCTGTGCGTGGAGCGCATGGGCCAATCCCTGGCGCGTCGCAAGAGATCCTCATATGGCCACTGGCATGGAACCGGCACATCGTTCCCAAAGGCCCGTGTCAACAGCTCTGCCGGACACTCCTCTCGCGACTGCGGCAAGAGAAGCAAATGCGGCAGCGGAGCTTGCGCGGCTGGCTGTTTCAAAAATTTCTGCACGTTGCCTTTCTCCCGCAGCGTGACTTGCCACTGTTGCGTGCCCAGCATTTTGCCTTCTAAATCAAAGACCAAAAGAAGTATCATAGCCTGACTGGCTTCGGACGCATTCGTTAAGCCCAAGAGCTTGCAATGCTTGCACAACTTTTCCAAGGCCACACCTCTCGTATCTTCAGACAACGATTTCCACAGGCCCGTGGTCAGGTAGTGGGGAAGAGCCAGATAATCTTGCAATGGTGTATTCTTTTTTTCTAATGCATCCTCCAACACCACTGCAGACTTCAGAGTATCCACGTGGGAGCCCCATATGGAAGAATCCAAGCGCTCCACCAAGGCCGCAGCCTGCTCCACGTGAAGCGGAGATTTGCTCAGTTTCTTCAAGACATTCTCCAGTTGCTTATCTCTTGCCTCTGCGAAAGAAGGTAAATGTCTCACTGTTCCCAGAAATTTCTGGGATGCCAGAATATGCTTTTCCAGCGCCGCTGCCATGCCGCAGCTAAAGAAAAGGTCCAAACACCATGCAGCAACCCGGTTCCCTTGATAGATCAAAATTGCAGCAGAAGAAGTCATCTATATGCGCAACCTTTGGGGATGGAACTGCTGCCGTGAAGATTAACCTATCATTTTTACATAAAAAACTAACTTCCTAACTTCATCCTAACATATTCCTAACTTTCACTTCCAACATGCTAACCTAGATATAACCTCCTAAAAAAGTTATAACTCATCGGAAAAAAACGTGAAGTTAGCATAGAGTTATGAGGTTACCAGAAGGTTAGCTGGTTATAAACTATGTTATTAAAAACTTGTAGAGTTATAACCTGCATTATAACCTCCTAACTTCCCGGCGATTCCAAAGTAAGCAGAAAAAAATAGAAAAACGGGTGGCAAAATCGAGCGAAAACATGAAATTTGACATGAAATGGATTAACTGGCAAACTTGAAGCTTTAAGCACTCAATGGTACCAAACATGACATGCAATGGACTGCTTGAAAGGAAAATGAACAGGAACCCCTGATTTTATCCTACAAACATGCGAGTTGAGACTTGCTGCGTATTGAGTGACCTGCTTTCGTCCCTTATCCCCTACAACAATCATTTGAAGAGGATAAGATCGGTCGTAATCCTCCAAGTACTTCCACCTCCGCCGGGTGAAGACCAAGAAAACCATCCGAAAAACCGTGAAAAGCCACATGGTTTTGGTGGTTGAACATGAAGAAACCGCAGATTGTCATCAAGAAAAGATAGTCCCTCTGGTAACGTGGCAAGCTGGATTTTTTCCGAACTAAAGGAATGCTTATCTGGTTGGTGGTATACCTACCCCTCTGAAAAATATGAAAGTCAGTTGAGACTATTCTTCTCAATATATGGAAAAATAAAAGATGTTCCATACCACCAATCAGTAAATCATGACAATAATGACATTTTTTCAAACGTTGGGATGATGACATTCTCAATATATGGAAAAGTAATCCAGCCATGTTCCATACCACCAACCAGTTATAGCTGGGACAACAACACCGTCCATCTGAGCCATCTGAGCGTGGGCCAGAAAGCCCCTACTCAGTTTTCAAAAGGAAATCGGAAGTTACAACAATCCTTACAAAGGTAGTGCCCCCAATGCCCAATCCTTTGCTAACTTAGTTTATAACTTGGTGAATTGTTGCGTTTATGTGGGATGTAACTATACTTAATAGGTTGTTGAACCAACTTATAAATCGGGGCACTACCTTGTAATAAACGAACAATCCTGTATGGTTGATGGCCGAGCTAGCGTCTAACATAGCTGATTTCCTGGTCCCTCCAAAAATTGCACCGGCAGAAAAAAAATATTGGACGCACCCAAAGAAAAGTAGAATAGCTGCTCGGGTTGAAATATGTTACAATAAATAAATAAACACATTAATTAATTAATTAATCAATCAATCAATCAATCAATTAATTAATACAAATTAATAATATAAATAAATGTACATACATAGACGAGGTGAACCCACTAACTATAGCAGTTTGAAGTCAACTTAGCCATCTAGGGTTCCCCGCCGTGCATGTTAATATATATAGACATGCATATACCGAATTTAAAAAAAAACAAAAGATGAAGCTGTACCAAACTACCCAACCTCATCATTCAGTTTACCCAAACATCCCATACCTTTTCTGCTTGTATCCCAACATATCGGTTTGTCTGAAAATAAGGTACACCAAAAAATTGATGCTTAATTACCACTGTGCCCCATTAAAACAATTAGTTTGGGGGAAAGCCCTATTTTCAGGCACACCCCATAAAAATGTCGGATTATCAGATGATATTGGTGAAAAATTGGTCTTAAATGTCTTAGAGCAACTGTATAAATTGGTAAACTAACATAACTATGGAACATCACCATTTTCGATGGGAAAACTCACTATTTCTATGGCAATTTTCAATAGCTATGTTTGACATAACCAGAGGGTATAAATTGGGATGGTTTACTGCTCAGTCTGGACTGGCTTTTCTGGTCCAATTTCTTAGTGCTTAAAGCTCAATCAATATCACACATAGATTAAACAGATCCCAAGTTTCCTGGATGGCCCGGCCTGGTAAACATAGAAAAAACAATGGAAAATCACCATTTTTAGTAGGTTAGCGGTAAAACCATAGGAAAACCATAGGAAAACTATAGGAAAACCATAGGAAAATGGATGTTTACCCTCTGGTAAACATACAAACAGCTATGGAAAATCACCATGCTATTAATGGAAAAATCCACTATTTCGACTGGGCCATGGCTTCAATAGCTTTTTCTAAGTTTACCAGAGGGTATTGCTGACTTAAACATCCCCAGGGTTACCCTCCAATGTTTACAGTGCGCTGTGACAAGCCCACCATAGAAGTAGAGTAGACAAAAATCCCTGGGAAACCTTGGGAAGTTGTCCTCATCTTTTGGTATGTTTATCTCTGGATATCAGTGGTAAAATTTCCATATCCAAAGAGAAAGTATGTTGCTTATATACCCTCTGGTAAAGTAACATAACTGTGGAAAATCACAATTTTAATGGGTAAATAAATCAACTATTTCTATGGCAATTTTTAATAGCAAACTGTTTGACATAACCAGAGGGTAACTGGCTTGTTACAACTCAATTTTCCTGACTTGTTGCTGACTTACATCCCCATGATCATTACCCTCTGGTAAACGTTTACAAAAAGCTATTGAAAATGGCCATAGAAATAGTCATAGCTATTGAACATGGCCATAGAAATAGTGAGATTTCCCATTCAAAATGGTGATTTTCCATAGTTATGTAAACGTTTACCAGACGGTAGTGGTAAAACCCAAAAAATCTCCAGGTCTCCCCACCCGGCTGGTTCCGCCGCAGAAGCAGCACAGACCGCGCGGGCGTTCCGGAGGGTCCTATGATGTTGACGCAGCGAGAAGCAGCCATCCGCAGCCACTATGAATTGTCGTAAAAATAAATAAGGTACTATATATGACTATAATCAGATATAAACTATAGGATAAAACTATGAATTGTCATAAAGTATGGCTTTGTCAAAGAAAAAATCAGGTACTCCGGTACTTGGCTGATTGCTCGTTATTATATCCCTATGAAATGCCCATATGCCCAGGGTATATCCCAAGTTTTCAGACACAGCCAAATCAACTTGAGGATAATTTTACAGAGGATTTACCCTAGAAAATTAGAGATTGTGTATTAAACATCATTAATGATTCTAGGAAATGACTATTTATTGAGATATAAACCATCATATGCCCAGGGTATACCCCTATGACTGGGATGATGTTTTTTATGGCCACCAGTCATGGTTAACGGGATGGTTTATGGCATTCGGTGAATCCCACATAAGACGATTTCCGCGGCTTTCTGAGGTTTGGAGGATTACCCTCTGGTTATGTCAAAATAGCTATTGAAAATGGCCATTTATAGTGAGTTTTCCCATTAACAATGGTGATTTTCCATAGTTATGTGGCTGTTTACCAGAGGGTATATTCCATGATTTTCTTGGGTGTGGGTTTGGAGGATGTTTCCTATCAATGAGCCAGCTTCCCGACTGCTTAACCAGTGCAAGACACCCTTTGCAGAATGGTGATGATTTTATCGCTTAGATGCATTGGACTCACACATATATCAACACAACGTAGTTTTAATCGTTGGCGGTCAACATCTAGAACTTGGAAGTGCAGTTCCAGCAATTTTGATGGATGCAAGCCTAGTTATAGAGGTTCCCGACTCATGGGGGTTTAGTTCACCATGGTTATACCATGATATCAATGATATCCCCATTTCAAGACCTCAACTGCACCCCAGAGAAAGTGTTCTTGGCATCTGCAAACAACTTCAAGATTGGTTTCTCATGGTAGCAGGGCATCACACCAAGAACCCACATCTGGGACGGGAAAGATGCAAAATAGATCAAAATAGGTGTATATTCCCAAGATAACCACAATACTCCTGAACATATTAAACAAACAAGACCCGCTTCTATGCGTTTAGATCTGGCATTGGCAGAACATCATATAATGTGGGGCCCCCCAGTTATAAATTGCTTTCTAGACCCCATTAATTAACTATAGCTACATAAGTAGTAATTATCATAAACCAATAGTTATTATTAACTATAGTTACAAGTATCATAAACCCATAGTTATTGGAGTTATTGGAGCCAACCTTGGCTATCTTGCGGGCCCTACATTGTAAGGGTTATGAAACAGTCAACCCTGGTTGATCGCAGCCACGGCCCCTGGGGCCCTCGTCCTGCTCATCGTCGGGCTGCTTCAGATCATCGTACGGCAGAAGCGGCTCCAGCCTGGTACGGTAGTCGGCTGAACTGCAGAATTCATGGGATCATCCGTTAAAAACATCAGGGCGATACCCTCTGGTAATTTAACAGTTTGCTATGGAAAATCACCATTTTTAATAGGTAAATCAACTACTTCTATGGCAATTCTGCAATTTTCCATAGCAAACTGTTAAATTACCTGAGGGTATATACAATTATACTGATATATTACAATGGTTCATTTTCTGGGGGTGATTCCACTATACATTTACCATTATTTCCCGTGAGGTCGCAGTGAGGTCGCTACAATTTAGCAATCTTATAGGGGAAGTGATGATGAATCAGCATATTTACAGATATCCTATTTTCAATCAAACTGGAGGACAAATTGTATCAATGATATAAATTATATGATATGATACATACGAGCAATGATACCATACGTATATATATATATATATAATCATATTGATTATCTATATATATACAATGATATTGATTATATATTATTATATATATATATGTATTGTGGCTGAAATTAGTTTTTCACGGGTTTTGATATGTGTTCATATGGGGAAGTCAAGCTGGTGAGCAAACAAAAGCTGGTGAGTTCAACCCCCAAGAAGAAAGACTTGGTAGAATCAAATCCTAAAATAGCTATAATCGGATTATAACTTATACAATGGGTAAACTGGTAAACCAAAAAATATTGAAGATGTAATTTGGATTAGTTTGGGTATTTCGCAGGAATTCACTCAGCAAGAATGGAGATCTAATGACAGATACTGACAACTACTTGGTACAATCCCATCCCCCGTTCATAATAAATTCCCATGCCAAGTCATGATTCCATCCGATACTAAAACCAGGGTTTCGTTTTGGCTCAAAAAAAAATCAATGAAGGTTCCGGATTCCACCAACAAATCAAGGAGATCCCCAAACAACTCGTGTTGGTTTTTCTTTTTGCAGTCGTTTCATCCAGCTTTGACCTTCATCCCAGGGTGGAAAAAAAACCCATTGAGGGGACGATCCCAGGTGCTCACAAGGGCCATGGCTATCGCCATGTTCGCCATTGTTCCAGATATCCTGATTTCAAGAATTGATCATTGTTCCAGAATCCCTGTTGGCTTAAATATCCAATATTGTTCCAGATCATATCCTGATTTCATTGCTTATCCATCTCAGATCCATTGCTTATCCCTGCTGAGTTTGAGAGGTCTCCCAATTTTCTGCCCCGCCGGGCTGAGCTCTCGGACGTCCCTACATCTTTCCCCTCCAACCACTCGAAATGCCAATCCTACAGAGAGTGCAGCAACTCAAAATTTGTGGTGCGATGATTCCGGAATCAATGTGAAGATCTGTGCCAAGTAATGACAGTAAGTCATGACAATAATGACACTTTTTTCGGTTTCACTGAGATTTGTTATATTAGTTTCCCTCAAATCAATTCTGGGCTTGGTCCATGGCTGGTATGTGAACATCCCAAGCAAAATTGGAAAGGGAAAACACCGACAACATGTTGTACATAGAAGATCTTCCTGACAGTCTTGCACCCGTCCATATTTCAGGAACCTTGGGAGAATGAACATCTCTTAGCTCAACATGACCAGTCAGCATCTGGTCCCTAACAAAATCCCATAGGATCCCATTGGAAAATGTTTAGCAACCTGGAAGTACCAAGCCAGAAAAGCGATGAATGCTGGGAAGACAGGCGCGTCATGGATAAATCATCCTTGTTTTCAGCAATGTGCATGGCTAAGATTGACTAATTTCACCTTAGATGTTCTGCAACTGGACCTCAAAGATTCCTCCAACATCACAATATGCAAACCACTAGCCATTCACATCTGGTTGGTGGTTTCAACCCCTCTGAAAAATATGAAAGTCAATGGGAAGGATGACATCCCATATGCTATGGAAAATAATCCATTCATGTTTGAAACCACCAACCAGTCATCATATTTCAATGGTTAAAAACCCCATGTTTAGATGGTAACTCAAACCTCCATCTCTCCATCCCAGGCTTCAGGTCACTACGAGTTGCGGGTGATGGTTTTTGAGTGATCCCAATTTCTTAAGTGATGATTATAAGTCATAGGAATTCGATGTTCTCCATCCTCATGTCTCGCAACTTCGAAGAATCATCCAAAATCTCAGAAAAATCATCCAACATCTCAGAAAAATCATCCAAAATCTCAGAAAAATCATCCAACATCTCAGAAAAACCATCCAACATCTCAGAAAAATCATCCAAAATCTCAGAAAAATCATCCAACATCTCAGAAAAATCATCCAAAATCTCAGGAAAATCATCCAACATCTCAGAAAAATCATCCAACATCTCAGAAAAATCATCCAAAATCTCAGAATAAAGCATCCAAAATCTCAGAAAAAATCATCCAAAATCTCAGAAAGAATATCCCCAACAGCAAGGAAGCAGCGGCTGTAGATCCCAAACGGTAATTCCATATAAGCGTGGTAGTTTTTGTTTCATGACCAAGCAATGCAGAACATTTTTGCGCCGTCCTGCCCAGCGGCCTCCCCTACTACTACTACTACTACCACCACTACTACTACTTGTACTACTTGTACTACTTGTACTACTAGTACTACTAGTACTACTAGTACTACTAGAACTACTAGTACTACTAGTACTACTAGTACTACTAGTACTACTAGTACTACTACTACTACTACTACTACTACTACTAGTACTACTACTACTACTACTACTAATAATAAGTACTAAGTACTAAGTACTAAGTACTAAGTACTAAGTACTACTACTACTACTACTACTAATAAGTACTAAGTACTAAGTACTAAGTACTAAGTACTAAGTACTAAGTACTAAGTACTAAGTACTAAGTACTACCTACTACCTACTACCTACTACCTACTACCTACTACCTACTACCTACTACCTACTACCTACTACCTACTACCTACTACCTACTACCTACTACGTACTACGTACTACGTACTACGTACT
>Ga0126342_10017558_pt1 | contig 12360 bp, 10 predicted proteins | sample Cyp1metagenome_FD_92528 | JGI IMG/M metagenome (GOLD analysis project Ga0126342, IMG submission 92528) | Coral microbial communities from Lord Howe Island, Old Settlement Bay, Australia - Cyphastrea 1 metagenome | ecosystem: Host-associated > Invertebrates > Cnidaria > Coral ... | reverse complement strand
CTTGCACACGATCTTCTCCCCTTCACATAGGGAACTTGCAGAAGAGACCGTGGTATCTTTGTCGCGGTCGCCAAGAATGGTACAAATCCCTGATTCCATATTGCCTAATTCCAAACTCTATTTTCTTTTCTATTGCCTATTCCTAGTGCCTATATTCCTATTGCCTAATTCCGGTTCCCTGTGTTTTTACAGTCAAAGTGCGGCTGCTCATTCCATAGATTCAAAAACGTAAAGAAAAGAGATTACCTTTTTCTTCTCTTGCAAACGCCTGAGCGCCTTCCTTTTACCAGTAAAAACACAGGTAATCGGAATTAGGCAATAGGAATAGGCAATAGAAAAGGAAAAATAGGGTTTGGAATTAGGCAATATGAAAACACAGGGATTTGTGCACTGGAGAGTCCAAATCCCGCACCTGTCACAAAAATGTCCGTCTAGGTAATAGAAAGGAAATAGGGTTTGGAATTAGGCAATATGAAAACACAGGGATTTTCGCACTAGAGAGTCCAAATCCTGCACCTGTCACAAAAATGTCCTTCCGAACCTATGTATGCAATCCGGGCATGTTCCAGCCAGCTGCCAAGGATAATCCTAAAAGTGTGCCATGAGATCTGATGTGTGCAAGGCTTCGCCCTTGCCCCCGGACCGTAGATGGACGATGAAATCAAACCCTTGCTGTGTTGTTGTCAACCCCCGCACCCCCAAATTTCAATGTTGTCTTTGGGCTCCGCGCTTGACCGGTGGACAAAAAAATCAAACCCTGAACACAGAGGAAGCTAGATAGAGTTTTGTTCAACATTGAATTTGGGGTGTTGGGTTTTACTTGGTAGATGTCTGTAGGGTTTGATTTTTTGGTCCATCTACTCTATGTTCCTATATAAACATTAATTATTCAACTCCTGTCATCACCTCTTTTGAGCAGCTAACATGTTCTAACCGCGAAGCATTATTGAACTACCAAAAAGTGTCAACAAGCAGTGGTTACATTGATTCACCAAAATGTCTCAAAAAACGATGTCTACTTACATATGTTTGGAAATGTTTGGAACACATAAAGACCATAAAACAACACATGGGGAAGTCAGTTGGACCGTTGGACCCCTGATTAGATCTGGTGTGGTCAGTTGCCCCCCTGATCCCATCACATCACCGCCTTGCCATGCGTGAGTGCTGGGTGAAACTCTGTGCCGTGCTGAAGGGTTGCCCAGCTGGAAGCCAACAACTTGGGGAACTCACTTCATCTCAGTTCCATTGCTTGACATACAAGGTGGTGCCCAGTTCGAAGTTGGTTCGGAACCCCCAAAAGAACTCTGGATATGTGTTTTCTACGCCTAGGTATTGGAGTTATAGATCAACTTGACTTAGCCAAGTATGGGGCACCATCCTTTTAATGATGGATTTAAAGATATCTAAAGGTCTACACGTTCAATCTCAGCAGAACACAGGGATGGGCTCATCAATGGCGCTCATCAATGGCTGGGCATCCGTTCATGAACTAATCACAAAAGAAAAGTCCGGTGCACTACGCAATAAAACGCCGAGCTCAGGGTCCATACGGTTGATCCTCATGGGTCCTTCAAAACATGGCTAATCCATGCTAATCCTAGATACCATCTGCTGGAGAAAAGCTTCCGTGGGATACTACAGTATACACATTTCTGCTTTTAGGGCTAGAATTCCACCCACTGACCTACTGTACCACTCACCAGTCCCCAGTGCCAATGCTAGCGCATATGTTCCAGGACTACTCAGTGGGGCCAACCACGATTTGAACTCTCCATCGGCATCTCAACTTTAATATCACGCCACAAGTCAAAGTCTGAAAGCTGGGGGGTCCTTAACTTTTGACTCGTACACAATGTCAAACAATATCAATTACCGTAGATATGCTTGTCTGTCGGCTTTGATTCCAATGATCATTCCCCAGATTCAGAAAATCCCAGTAAAATATGTTGGGGATTTCACCTAGTAATAAGTTAATTCCTTTTGAATAAAAGCAGGGTTGATAATCATTGATAAATCCTCACTTAGCGCTGTTGACTTTTTTGTTGCCACGTTGGCTCGGCTTTACCGTGACCACACTCAGCGCTCCACGGCGATCTGTCGACGCATCGGGGCGGAGAAGAAGAACTCGGAGGCCATAACCTGCGGTTCTAAAGGTAGCCAAATTTGTTTGTAACTACAATAACTAAGGTTTATAGTGAAAATAACCATAGTTGGATGGGGATATAAACAAACTTATAACTAGGGGGCCCCACTGTGCAGGAATGCTGTGACAATCTTAAGTTGAAGACAAATGGGTAGATGTCATGTAAAACGACGTATCTCTATACACACGTGATTGTGAATGTTAATATATATTGTGCCGGTGAAGATACGGACGTAGAAAACAGAATTTGTATACACACATGATTATTTTTTCCGCACGTAGGTGTGAAGATGCGCATGTGACGTATGTGTTTAAGTTTACCCTCTGGTAATTTAACATAACTATGGAAAATCACCATGTATCATGGGAAAATCCACTATTTCTATGGTCATCTATGGTCATTTTCAATAGCTATTTTGACATAACCAGAGGGTATTGTTTTCCTCATTGCTAGTCGACGTGCACAGAAAATGCCAGAAATGCCCAGCACATCATCGAGTCATCGCCGTCATCGCCCAGCCTGGATGGCTTCGTCCATGCTGATGTCATTCTGCTTCTGAGCGCCAAGAACTGTGGGATGAGAAACCTGAAACGAAGCTGATCAAATGGGGCCAAGATGAGCCAAGATGAGCCAAGAATAGGACTTGAATTTCTGAATCAAAGCCAACACTTCAAAAAGTATTTGAAAATAAGAGTTTCTGGGCATATGAAACTGCATGTTCATATCTGCAGCCTCTTTAGCATCCATCAGAAGATGGTCTAGAGTCTATACAAACGCTTTCTCCCTATGCATATTTCTGAATCCTCCAGGTGGTCAAGTTCTGCTGTCCTTCAACCAAGGGGCTCCGGCTACAAACAGCACATCGTCCAGTTCTACCTGCTTCAGAGTAAGAGTGCCTCAGGTGTCGTGGTACGCCATGGATAGGGTTGGCTTCGGTCGTTCTGAAAGTCGGAAATTTTCAACAGCGGAAATGGGATTCTAACCCAATCAAACCGCCAATTCGACGAAAACAATTATGCAATATCATACACGTATATGTGTGCATATATATATACATATATGTGTGTGTGTGCGCGCCTAGACCTAGAAAAATACAAACATTCAACTTTGACCAGCGAACAACAGATACTCATGTTACCACTAGATTTGGATGGTTTGACTCTGTTCATTGCGATGTTGTACCAGTAATGGAGAGATATTCCCAAAGTGAAAATCAGCCTGCGTTGGGGGTGCTTTTCCGGAAAATTACTAAAAGTCATCTAAAGCCTCTTATCTTTGAGGTTGTTGATGTTCTTGTGAGTTCTCTGAAGTTCTCTGATTTCTTTCCCAGGATCGTTCACGACAAGTTGCAAGGAATGAGTTCCCCAGACCTACTGTGAAGGTCCGCCTCCACCACGACTTCGCCGAAGGATGCGCCACCTGTCAACCTGGCACATGGGATCCATGGGATCCATGGGATCCATGGGATCCATGGGATCTTGGAGGTTTAGACTATCTCAGGATATCTCAGGCACTACATGGTAGTAAATGGTTGATACATGTTGATACCCTATGATAACTGGGTTAAACGATTATACCATGGCTTATTACTCACTGTCGCCCTGGCACCTTTGGCACCTTTGGCACCTTTGCCGCCAAGCGACTCTTCGATAAATTCACCTTGCCGGCCTGCTTCCCAGAATGCCTGAGCTAGATGGCACAACGAACGGTGTTGAACCGATCCCAAACACATCTCCGAGGACAAGTATCCAGAGATTATAGATTAACAATGATTGTGACATATCAAAAATCATGAAAAGTCAGGCTTTCGGAGAATTACCAGCCTTCCCCTTACGGGCCCCTCACTGTACCCTTCTCCCTTGGTATAAAAACACACTCTGGGCTCAAGGGGCGGCAAGATCTTTTGCGCTTGTGGTCGGACACTTCGCCTTGGCAACGACACATCTTTTTACCTCGCGATATGCTGAGATCGAATGAGGGTATAATGGGGGGTATTACATGGGATGTAATTGGAGATATACAATGTAGCAACATGTAGTAACCCCCAAAAAGAATAATCCCCAATTGTCGTTTATTTTTGGGTATTCCATGGTATTCCAGTATACCCCTGAGCCTTATACCCCTCTGACTGGGCTAATTCAAAATGAAAGCCAAATGGTTGGTAAATGGGAAAGTTTATGGCATTGGGTTTACCACATTAAACTATGGTTAATCCGGATGTGCAAACAATTGAAACAAATACGACAGGACCAGCATGTTCGCAACATGTTAGCTAAAACTGTTTATATAATGCACTATCTCTGTTGCTCTATTCATCGTACATATAAAATGATTTGTGCGTACCTTTGCATTGCAGAAAGAAAAATAAAAACACACATATATATATATATATACGCATTCAGGTTCAGCTCTTGGTGCTTTGAAATCTCTAAATAAAGCGTTGAACAGGTTCAGCTGTTTATTTTAAAGAGGATTGCTGTTATGGTCATGGCTTGAAAGCCCCTCCTCCCATCAGGTGACCCGGGGTCGCAGAATCGCAGGCCCAAGTGGCATTCAAAAACAATGAATCGAAGCTGGTGAGTAGCAAATCGTCCGTGGTCTCACAGGCAAACTTGTGGCTCCCAAGGACAATAGGTAGCTCCTGGCCCCATCATGTTCCAGTTGAAGGATCCCAGCAACCAGTCTGGTTATATGATAAGCATTGATAAGCCCGGTTGTAGTTGTCCCGTATATCCCCATCTATTTTCATGGGTATCCCATTGCAGAAATCCCAATGCTTCCGAAGCAGGATTCCTTGATCCATCAGCCCTGCGGTCCTGGTGCCGTGGATCCAGGATGAAGAAACTGAAGGGCAAATTGCATAACGGTGAACAGCAAAGTGCTTCAGGCAATTCCTGGAAGATCTGGAAGGAATTGACCCTGGTTTTCTCATGTTTTCTCTGGAAATGCCAGGGGGAAAATATTCAAATCCACTGGTGGATCCAATTCTTATTCAAGTGGGGTAACACTTTTAGCATATCTTAGCCGGAATCTTGGGAAAATACAACTCCACTGGTGAATCATAATTTTCTCTTACCCAAAAATAAAATAGCCATAACTTTCGGGTGAACCCCCCCATTCTCTGAAAAGGCCATGTCGGAAAATCTGAGAAGGGTGTAGGATGTTGCACATCGACCATCATCAGTTTTTTTTTCCCAGTCATGCACTAGTCATCCAAGAATTTAAACAAATCCAGACAATAACCGTGCATAAACAAACTGTCTATAGAACAATGGCCAGTTTCAATTCGTTTCGATTCGTTTCAATTCCAATGATCAGCGCAATGCTGCATGGAAATGGAGTGCACTCCTATCCCTGAGTGAGACCTCCAATTTGGGCCTCCAAAAAGGAACAGAATAGGAACAGATTCAGCACGAAAGAATGAAGCTATCAATCCATCCATCATGTCCATCAAACCTATACTAGGTTTTAATACACAAAAACATGTAAATTCCAAGTAAACTTGCCATGCTGTTGAATTAAACCCGTACCTACGAAGTTCTATTCCATTCTATCTGTATCATTCCATCATTTCCCTATGGAGAAAACAGACCAGGTCACCAGCCAAGCCACTTCGCATTGAACATCCTCATCGAGCTCTAGGAAGAGGTTCCGATCCCGATCCTGAGCCAGGTCGTTCCAAGAAGATAGGTGAAACATGGTCAAACAACCCAAAAAATGATTCACTTTATTCCAAACATGTAATGTTTCTAGGAAAATCTCAGCATTGCGCTCACGTACATGTATCAAAATGTAAGGTATTTTCACCGAAAACCACCTGAAACAACGAAATTTCAGATTTGCGGGTGTTTGCAGTTTTGTCCTGGGAGTCTTGAAGACCAAAGTAGTATCAATCTATAGAGGTGTTTTGGGTAAAATTTATCGATATAGGTCAAACTCCGAAAACACTGATATTTTCCTGGCATTTGGAGGGACTAGGTGTGTATATAGTTTGTACCTCCAAGATCCTCTTATATTGATCACCATTGTTTTGTTTTTTTCTGTTCATGTATTTCATGTTTTATCATGGGTCAAGCATCAATCAAAAAATTGACAGAACCCTATGGGTAGAGCAGCATCAAATCGATAAAGGGGTCAAAAATCAGCGACTGAAACTCACATTTCTGCCTTTTTTTTTCCTTGCGTTTTCTCTCAAATCTTCGAACAGGTTTATAAAGGGAACAATGTGCAGGAACCCCCGTATTCAGAGGTGAAAACGGTTTGATTTAAAATTTCCCTTAAACGACTTAAACATCTTACATAACCAAATCTATCCAAATCTGGCATTCTTAGATAGCTCTGATAACTCTGCTATATGTTGACCAATCAATGCCTGCGCATGCCGCACCCATGAAGCCCCACGGTTCCCAGGACCGGCCCTTCGGGCCGAGGAACCTCAGAATCGCTTCGCTCTGTGCTCTCATCCTTGGTTTTCACGTCGGAACGTGCCAGGGCGCCTGGCCGTGCACTGACAGACCCACGATTCCAGTTTGAAAAAAATATAAATCTCATAGGTATTGTTCACCCCTGCACTTTCTGCTGCTTGCCAAATGTTTGGAACACGTTCAAATCATTTCAAACGCCTTTGTTTCAAAAACCCTTGGATTTCGAAACCAAATCATCGCTTTCCATGGCAATCACCAGCTTGATTGCTTTGTTAGGGCTGCAGTTCCAGTGGATTAAGTGGATACACACACATAATAGATATATATATAATATATATATATATATATATATATTATATATATAATGATTTATAACATTTTATAACCATATCAATCATATAGCATAGTTGCAAGTTATAGGGCTGCGCAACCAACTGGAGGTGAACTCACCATGCTTATTTCATGTTATTTTGTCATTTTTCTGGTCCTGGATACCCCTGGCGCCCAAAGTTTCGATCCCAAGGATCGGTGCCTAAATGAAAGCAAGGCTGCCTCGGGCTCCATGGGCTCCATGGGCTCCTCCCATGGCGATGGAAGTTTTTCGAAACGAAGGCAAGGTCCAAAATGATCCAAAAGGTGATGTTTAAGATTGTTTAAGGATGATTTGGATAGATTTGGATGATATAGATGGGGAAATGATGAAAAACATGTTTGATGGTTATTCTGTCAACGTGCTCACTGTGTTTTTTGTTTTTTTTCTGATGATTTCAATCGGGGGGACTTAATTCGACAACCATCGATTGGGGATGTAATCGTATTACGTGTAAACATGTGTAAACCCGGTCATTTTTGGGTGATATAATGGGATTTGTTGGGATGTTATATATAACAAAGGTGTTTTATGAGCATAGTGCATTTACCATCAATTTATCATGATCATAGTGATCATGCAAGACTGGCATGGGATAAGGCAGCACCTTTGTTGACTCAAAGTTGTATTTTGCAAAATAAACCGTGGAGTTTTGTTTGAAGAGTCTTCGCGCTATTTGTTCAAAGGCCAATACTTTCTCCTTTGGTGATCAAACCTGCCAATGGAAAATCCAAGAAAATTATCTTTCAATTTAAAACGCTTCAACGTTGGCTTCATGATGTCTCCATCAAGAATACGGGTGCCATAGGGAGAAAGACTAGACTACTGGGGATAGTGCGTGAGAGTCCACTCAAACCAAATCCTCAACCCTTGCTGTTCCGAACCTGTACCTGGTGGTTTTAAACACAATGCATTCCAGAACGCCCACATATGGCATTGTACCCACCGGTCCAAGCCACGAAGTTTGGGTTGCTTTCTGATGCGAGAAAAGGGGTCTCTAGTTCATCCCAATGTTATAGGGCTATGGCCGAAAAAAAACACGCAGGTTTGTCCGGCTTTGCCCACTGGCCTCTCAAAACCCTTGGCATTTTCTGAAGTTTGAGAAACGTCCGTCTTTCGAGCAACGCTCGACATTGAGCATGCGGTGCCTCGCAAATGACATTCGGCCCTAGACCTGCCATGGAAAATGTGCGCCCAATATTTGATTCTGGAAGTGAACGTATCGGGACCCATTTGCTGGACGACTTGCTCGAAACAGTTCAAGAAGTGCCTTTTTTGCTGGTGCATACATATGGGCATGGGCCGAATGTAAGTGTCAAACAAACTGATAATGTTTAACGTTTAAAAAAACAGATCCAACACATGCCCCTGGGTCCCAAATCTCGTCCTAAGGCTGTTGAACATGAATTAATTTTACTGTACGAGCAAATATGCCTCTTGTCCAAAGAAACCACTGGGGTTGGCAAAGTATGGCTACATGGATGTTTGTGCATGAAAATCCTGTACCATTGGCGACAAAAACATCTCAAAACATCAAAAACACAACGCCTATATACACTGAAAATGAATGGTGCGGGCCTTTGGCAGGTTAAAGATGTCAAATGTGATATCAAATGATGGGAAATTATGTTAAATGATGTCAATCATGTTAATTTTAAATGACGTTAAATGTATTATGGATTATTATTGGTCAACTCCCCCAAATTCTTGTTGCTGCCAAGGCACTGACACTTGCAATCGTTTGCTCTTCTGCCTCAGCATCAGCTGGTTGTTCATCATCCTTTCCCCTATGAAAATTGGCAAAACTGGGCGGTATGTCCTATTGTTCCCACACACACATATCCGCCAGTAAACTAACACATCTATGGAAAACATATGAAAACATCTGAACACATCTGAAAAACTGTGGTCTTTCACCCATCTTTCACCCTTTGCCGCACCATTCCAACCTGCTCACTGCTGCTGTGAGGCTGAACGTAACTTCTCAGGTTTGCCGCAAGAGTTTTCGTCCACTAGTGTTTTGGTGATCTTCTCCTTTTCCAGCAGAGGGGCTGATGTTTGATGATGTTTGACTGTTTGATTCCAATGAAAACATGAAGACAATAAAGCGCCAGGAGCCATATGAGATCATATATATATATAAGAGTGTTCAATGGCATTTCCTTACAAAAGGCCACAAAAACAGCTAGCTCTCTGAAAGGTCTCTAGAGACGCACGTCTCTTGTGCCATTTCTGCGACTGATGTAGCTACCATGCGTCATGTTGTCATGGAACCGACACCAATTGCCGTTCTTATCACATGACATCACTACTCATGGAGATGTCAATGTGTGTGTGTGAATAATTCTGTGGTAACATGCCATGTTCTGTGGTATGAAAGCAATACATATAACTACCTTCCTTATCCCACCGCGTTGCTGTGAGGCAATGTCAAAGCCGAGCAGCTCGCCACGCGTCATGCACAATCCTCAAATGGCTAACCATCGTTGATGCTGAGCTTGGTGGCAATAATCTACCCAGAAAATATGATTCAGAACTATGGGATGATGTTATATATGTTATATAATTGGAGCAATTCATATTATGTCTAAATAGTGTCTTTCTATTATGGTAATATTATACCAATCTACCTACGAATAATGCCTCAAAAAGAACAAAACGATGAAGATTTATGAAAATTTAACCCGTTTTACACCAAACCATGCCTCTTTTCGGGGGCAGGGGGGGGTACTCATGGAAGGGCATATAGTACTGAGTACTGTAGCAATCGAAATGGAAAATTATCTGATCATATTTGTGTACCCGAAGGCAGTACTGCATTGGCTGGCAGTTGGCGAGTTGAACCACAGAGTCTGACCATCCTAATTGGTTGGGATCATCTGCCCCTTCATCAGCCCTTCAAATAGCGAACCTGAGATGTTCAACCGCCCTCACCGAGGTTTACAATGGTGATGTCCTTTTCAGAAAGGCCCTGGCGGTCGGTTTTACATACCCCCCGCTCTATCTTTCGGATATGTTGAATATTGATTGTTCAACGGGGGATAAGAACATGAAATTTATGCAATTTCATGAACAAAATTATTGTCATCCCTTCTCCCGACTAGTGTTTAAAAGTACCCCCCAGAAAAAAACTGGGGGAATATATATAATATATATATATATAAAAAAATATATATAAAAAAAAATATATATATATATAAAATATATATATATATTAGGTTACCTTCATCTACAGTATTCATCTTGGAGTCCTATGCCCGTCAAATTGATTTAGCCATTGTAAAACTTGCCCAAACTCTCCGGTTTCCTTGAATTTTGACCCGTTACCCTTAGGTCAGGGCTTAAAAACTGCCGAGAAACTGATGAAAATCCTTGTCCTTGGTTGTAACTTGTCGCCCCTGTCCCAGTCACTGCCAGTCACGTGTTTAAGACGATTGGAAAATTGATGCAAATTGGTTTATGCCATTTATGCATGTGCCGATTTCGATGTAGCGCAAACCCAACTTTGTCTGACAGTCTGTGGTGAAACGGTTGGAGCCACGATCTCTGATTACTAATGTTCATTTTGTTTGTATTGTCCGTATCTCTATGTCGTGCACTGAAATCTGTTCACCCTCGGTCGTATCCTCACGTTTTGGCGCTTGCGTCCTCTACTTGGGGGTCGAGAGAAGCTTGAGCACCAGGGATGATTCTGTTCGATTCTACCGTGCTCAAGGAATACCAGAAGATTTATGAAGATTTTGGTGTACTGATGTAGTAATAGGTCCCATTTTTAGGTCCAATGTATATCAAATCATAGTAAATGTTGCTAATCCCCATACACATTTTTGTCCAGTCCACTGTCAAGGACGCACACACACACATAATATATATATAATGTCAACCCTGGATTAATAAACCCCTAGGCTGTTTAATTGGCAGGGTACCATTTAAGTATCAGATAATGACTATTGGAAGAGTACCCCCGCAATTAATAAACCATGGTTGGACCTTTCAGGTTGGTGAACTGATTGCACCCAACATGCTGTTCTCTATATGGGAGATTTCCCCCCCCCGCCAAAAAAAGGGTGATTGCATAGGATTTAATAACCAATAACAGTGGTATCAAAACATATGTGATATGATATTAATATCCCACATATTCAAAATGTGCATCCCATGTAAACCTCTATATATATATATAGATAGACATATACAAACACACACACAGAGATAGAGAGAGAGAGATATATATATATATGGTCCCGTCCTCCGTCTCTCCACCCCCCCCAATGGGTTGGGGGGGTAGGGAGGGGGGTGGGCCACTACCAGCCACAGGGGGGGGTAAGGGGGAAGATCTCATATGGGGGCGTGTATCTATCTATCTATCTGTCTGTCTGTCTGTCTATCTATCTATCTATCTGTCTATCTATCTATCTGTCTATCTATCTACCTACCTACCTATCTATCTATCTATCTGTCTATCTATCTATCTATCTAGCTATCTAGCTATCTAGCTATCTATCTATCTATCTATCTATCTATCTATCTATCTATCTAATCTATCTCTCTATATATATATATATTATAAATACCTAATATATATATATATATATATTATAAATACGTAATATATATATACATACATAATATATATATATATGTATATACAATAAATATATATATATATATAATTTAATTTATATATTTACATAATATATATATGTAAATTATGTATGTCGTATATAAAGCATATACTATACGTACCTGGCACATCCTAACACTACTAAATATTACATGCAGAAAACCTAACACTACATACCTAACACTACACACCTAATAGATACCTTGACAACCTAATACATACCTAATATACTACCCATTGCATGCCTATATACCTATACACCTACACTATTCACAACCGTATGTAATTCCCAATACTATATACGATACACCTAATATCTGTTGACTACCAATTTACATAACTACCACCCCCCACCACCACAGCCATTACCACAGGGGAGGACGGGGAGTATACCACCCCCACCACCACAGCCATTACCACAGGGTGGAGGGGGAGTATACCACCCCCCACCACCACCCAACCCATGGGGGGGGAGGGGGGGGGTGGCAGGGCCTGGAGCATATAGATAGATAGATAGCTAGATAGATAGATAGACAGACAGATAGATAGATAGAATAGATAGAATAGAATTGAATATAATAGAATAGAAATAGATAGATAGATAGATAGACAGATAGATTGATAGATAGAGTAGATAGATGGATGGATGGATGGATGGAAAGATAGATAGATACATAGATAGATAGATAGATAGAGTAGATAGATAGATTAAATAGATTAGATAGATAAGATAGATTAGATAGATTAGATAGATTAGATAGATTAGATAGATTAGATAGATTAGATAGATTAGAT
>Ga0126342_10017557_pt1 | contig 12363 bp, 12 predicted proteins | sample Cyp1metagenome_FD_92528 | JGI IMG/M metagenome (GOLD analysis project Ga0126342, IMG submission 92528) | Coral microbial communities from Lord Howe Island, Old Settlement Bay, Australia - Cyphastrea 1 metagenome | ecosystem: Host-associated > Invertebrates > Cnidaria > Coral ... | reverse complement strand
TGTGCTCAAACCCCGTGTATATTTTCGCATAAGTGTCGCAATGTGCAAATGTTTGCCCCCGCAGCTCATTATCAAAAGCAGGCGAAGGTTTTATATTTCGACACGAATTGTGGATCCAAAGCTGTTCAGCCATGAAGTTTTAGTTATGCGCCTGGGTCTGAATGATGTGTGAGTGTGCCTGATCCAACATCAGACAGGACAAGCACAAAACGCTCACATGATTTAGCTTAGTAATGCTTAGTGTATATAGCCAGCACCTGCTTCAAAGATAAAAGGCCTTTTTTGCATGAAACGACCCCAAAAAGTATCAAACGTACTCAAAAAAGAGGTGTGTTGCAAATGACCCCAAAAACGAAGGGTAGTGGAGACTCCAGGTATATGTATATATACATATATATATATATATATGGATATGGGTGTTTCCTGAAATGGGGGTACCCCCAAATAATCCACTTCATAGATTTTTCCATTATAAACCATTCATGTTATTCCATGTTGGGCTGCACCCACATTTTAGGACACTTCCATTTATGTATAACCCCCAGTGATTTGGAGGTATAGACCATGATTCTTCGGTTTGGGATTGCCTTATGTAATCAGTGTCAGACTCGCACCTTGAGTGCTCACTTTGAACTTCTCCTCGCGCGACTGGGATTATAAAAGAAACCGGCTCGGCGTGTCACTGTGTTTGACCCAAGAAAATATCAGTGGGACAGAGGATCCAGATATATCCCGTAGATTTTTCCCACAGTTTTGGCCACCACTTTTAATAAAGATCTAGTTATAAATGGTTTTATCATTCCAAAAAATGGGAGTAAATAATTTTAAAATGTTAGTTAAAACATGTGTTATATCATTCCCAAAAAATGGGAGCAAATAGTTTTTAAATGTTATAAATGGTGTGATATCATTCCAAAAAAAATGGAAGCAACCAGTTTTTAAACGTTATAAATGGTGTTATATCATTTCCGCGACTTCTCGAATTTCCAAAACCCCTGAACTTCTCAGTGCGCAACAAAAATCGGGCCTTTTTCGGCAAGAGAAAACGCCCTCCCGTCACTCCCGTCCTTGCCCTGAAAGCTGGGCTCCGCGAGCTGCAACCCCGAGTCACGGTTTGGGTCACCTTGCAACACCAGCAACTCCTCGCCATGGCCGCCATGGCGCATGAGGTGAACATGGCTGGTTGGTGGTTGAGCCCTACCCCTCTGAAAAATGATGGAGTGAAAGTCAGATGGGCTGATGACATTCCCAAGATATTGAAACATAAAATTAATGTTCCAAATCACCAACCAAATGGCTACAACTTGAGGTATAACCATGGTGAAAAACCCATAAGTTATGTAAGTTGGAGGTTGCAATTGTCCCCATGAGTTATGTTGGAGGGTTGAACACCTGTTCCAGTTGGGAATGCCTTGCTTGAACTAACCTAATCATTGCAAGACCCGACCAAGACACAAATTACAGCTACTTTTCCAATGTGTTTACTCAATGAATAACGGTGAAATATATAATATACCAATTACTATCATTAAACGAAATTCACTGTTTACATATTCATCATTTACATACAGTCACCAATCTTATCCAACCTCCTATAGCTATTTCTTGTTTCGTTCATCTCATCCCAATGGGCTTATAGTGAGGTCACCACGGTCCCCGGGTCCCCGTGGGGGTGGCTGTCAACCGATGTTGCCGGTGTTGCTTCTTTTTTGTCGATGATTCCACAAGAAAAATGATAATCTATGAAGTGTACATATTCAAATCTGAATGAACAGGATAGTATATATCCCAATAACTGTTATATAAAATTACTATAATATATTACACATATAAAATATATATAATATAAATATAATATATATATACACCCTCTGGTTATTTAACATAGCCATCGGAAATGGCCCATAGAAATATATGGTTTACCTATTAAAAATGGTGATTTTCCATGGCTATGTTAAATAACCAGATGGTAATACATCCAATACTATACACCCAGAAATCCAACGCCCAAACAGGTCCAATCCCAATCCTTGGCGCCCAATTTCTCCAAGACTTCTGACAGCTCGTCCACATGTGCTGCCTACTGATTCGATGACGCTCTCTGGAGGCCCTTATCGGAACCAAGAAACGTAAAGAAAACCATGAAAAGCAAACGGAGTTTATGTTGATCGTTTTACAGGCATAGAATATCAACATAGTTTATCCATGTAAAAGGATGTATCAACATAGAAAAAATGTTTTTTTAACAGCAAAAGGTTGATTGGAATGCTAGCATAGAATTTCAAAAAGTATCAGCAAGTTTCAATCTGTGTGAACCAACATAAAATGAAATGCATCAACAAAAATCAACGTTGGATGTCAATGAATCTAAATCTATCTTCACAAACATCACGTATCGCTTCTCCCAGCCTCGACACCATAGGCCTTCGCAAACCAGGCAGGAGGTTTCACGGGGCCACACCAAGCCTCGTACATCTTTTCCATCCTGGACGAATGGTGAAACCAAAACCATCCAGAAACCATAAAACAGTGAATGTTAAAGCATATTAAGCCCTTAGCAACTGGTTGGTGGATTGAACCCCTCTGAAACATATGAGTTCGTCAGTTGGGGTGATGAAATTCCCAGTATTATTGGAAAGTCATAAAATTCCATGGTTCCAGTCACCACCAACCAGTATAGCCATGTTTTCAAGCCCGTAGCAATTATAAGTATGGCTCAGACATGCTAAAAACGTGAAAACCTCATCGATAGGTGATATATTTGTCACCAAGATTCCCCAAGATAAACTCTAAACTCGAACTCATAAAGTTCATATATGATATGAGGTATAGAAATTAGCATGGTTGGTGGTTGGTGGTTATCTATTCCTCCTTAGAAGTTGCCTCATGAAGTTCTTTCATCCCACCACTCGAACTGAATGGGCCAACCGGGTAAGAATTTCCCAAAGGGTAGCCGGGTAGCCATTCACCCATGATTATGCTAAATATGAATAAACATACGTACAATGTGAGGCCCCCCAGTTATAAGTTGGTTTATAAGCCCCAGTAACTATAGTTATAAGTACCATAAACCATAGTTATTGGAATTATGTTCACCAACTTAGCTATCCGAACGGGGGCCTCACATTGTATACTACTGTAATGACTCAGACCTGATCCCCCGGAGTTCCGCAAAAACATGGGAACACCTGATGAAAATTCTTGGAACAGCTACTGGCAGTCCGAAGAAATATGAAGAAATGCTGGGAATGGAATAGTTAAGGTTTTGCAGCCGATTTTCGGGGCCTTTGGAATTTGATTCTAGGGTCCTTGGTAATTTAGAAAATAATACCTCTGATTGTGTGATAATATATATTACAAAACATTACTTCGACGTTTTCCACGAAACAAAAACAAAGGCTACGAACGATCAGCCACCAGCGCCCAGCCGAAGCTGGTGGAAAATCCTCAGTCTGCCCGAAAGTTCAATCAGGATGTTCCATTCCCAGGTTAGATACCCTCTGGTAAACATACGAACAACTATGGACAATTACCATGTTCAACGGACGGGTAAATCCACTATTTCTATGACCATGTTCAATAGCAAACACCGTTAAATTAACGGAGGGTATATCCCAATCAAATCCCATTAAATCACCATTAAAATCCCATTAAAATCCATTAAACCACCATGTAAATCATATTAAATCACCATTAAAATCCATTAAAATCACCATATAAATCCCATTAAAAATTACCATGTAAATCCCATTAAATCACAAGTAAAATCCATTAAAATCACCATTAAAATCACCATGTAAGCTGTAATTAAACCTATGAAACGTCACCAGCTTCAATGGCCACCCAGCTTGGTGAGCTGATCGAACATTCGGTCACTCTCGAGTGATCACTCTCGTAGAGGCTCCAAAATGAGAGAAAATAACGTGTTTCCAGGATCGTGTATATATCTATATATATATATATATATATATATCTATATATATATATATATATCTATGTATATATATATATATATAGATATATTGTGTATATACATAATTACTTGTATACAGGTTCCCCATAAGTTCCCCAGTTCCCCCATCATGCCATTCCCTAGTTTGCCCATAAGTCTTTAAAGGGGCAAATTTCCCCATGATTTCCAGCTTTCGTCCAACCAGATCTCTGAAGACTAGGCTCCATCCCATTGTTCATCCACTTATAACTAGGGTGAACTAGGTGACTAGTTAGGTGACTAGATCATATCCCTGGTTATAAAGTTCATATATGATATGAGGTATAGAAATTAGCATGGTTATCTGGTTGGTGGTTGAGCCACCCCTTCTGAAAAATATGAAAGTCAGTTAGGATGAGTGTTCCCAACTGAATGGAAACATAAAAATGTTCCAAACCACCAACCAGATTATAATCCCCATTAACATCTAATAACCATGGCCATAACTGTAGCCATTAGAAAAGGTGATGAGTTTCTACAGGATGGTGCCCCCCAGTTATGTGAACGTTGGTTTATAAACCCCATCAACATCCATTAACTAGTTCGTTATATCTACCATAAACCATATAGAATTCAGCTAAAATAAGGCAACTGAACGCGATCTCGACTGGGGGCCCCATCCTGTATGTTGGCTTCGATGGCGATATTGAATGAAAACTCAGCTTGGAAGAATTGTGATGCCTGGATTGATGCAATTTCTGCCACACTATCCACTGCTCTACAGAACCCTCTGGTAAACATACAAAAAACTGTGGAAAATCATCATTTTTAATAGGTAAATCAACGAACTAAATTGGCCATTTTCAATAGCAAACGCAAACCGTTAAACCATCTCCCTGTCCCGCCGAGAAAGCTTCCCCTCCTTGGGATACAAAGCACGCCATGTGCGTCCCTCACCCGCCTTAATGCCAAGGGCGTGTCTGAAAAATTGAGAAAAGCATAGAAAACCCGTAATTTCTGGTAAGTGTGCCATGGGACAGATGATTTCAAGGCTTTTCTATGGTAATTGCAGGCGTTTGCCCTAAAATTTCTCTGAAAACCATGGGAATTTCAGGCTTTTGCCCCAAAAAAATGTCAGACTGTCAGCAAGATCCAAATTCCCAATTTGATCTCACCAACCCATGGGGGATCTTCATCCAATTTTGACAAATCGTGGATCCCAAGATCGACATACTCAGAAATCCTGACATGAACACTGGCATGTTGACACCATGTCAATATATTAAAAAACAACATATATCACTATATATATATATATAGAAACACATATATATATATGATTATATATGTACATATCACTGTCCACCAATCAAATACATATACTGGTTGGTGGTTGACCTACCCCTCTGAAAAATATGAAAGTCAGTTAGGATTATTATTCATAATATATGGAAAAAGAAAAAATGTTCCAAACCACCAACCAGGCATGGTTATGACTTGTGTTAAACTACCCGCAACCGAAAATTTGATGCACAGCCAGGTACTGAGGTGTTGTTTCCTCAGAAAATCCCAGCACTCGAATCGAATGTAACTGAGCTGCAAAGCAGCAAAGCACCCGGGTTCCTTGACTCCAAAGAGATATTGGAAATTACTCTCCTGACAGCACACCGGTGCAAAATCTGAGGTACGTTCGTACCATATGTTTGGCCATATTTTATGGGGATATTCCCTGAAAATTAGGCCTAACATATATGGTAGCTAGCTCCAATAAATCGGATCCTGGAATTCCCATTGATCTGACGAAAGTCTGTAGATCCTGTGGGAAAGGCTACAAAAACACTTCAGATATACGTGGCTGAATTCTATGGTTTATGGTAGGTATAACGAACTAGTTAATGGGGTTTATAAACCAACAAACATCACTGGTGAGCACCATCCTGTAGCATTTTTTTTGTCGGCTGGATGTGCAAGTAAAGTACACCTGTGCAAATCCTGGAGACATGAGGATGAATTGACAGGGTTAATTTGCGATTGCAAATCGCAAAAAAAAAGCTGAGCCGAAATAAGCATATTCTCAGGTTAATGTAATACAACTACAATCTATGTTTGTATGTATATACAATCTATGTTTGTATGTATATATAAATAGATTTATGTATGTAGACGGAAACAAAGAGCAAAGCATGGAAAGCGTAGCGGCGTACCGCACACAGTAAGAGGTAGATTCAACCCACCAAATCTTTCCCCACGAATCGTGCCAGGTCCTGCTTGAAATCCCAATTGGTGTCCTGCAGTGAAGGGACCAAATCCGTACCATGGTACCCATGAACGAGTCCAACATGAACAAACACATTTCACATGTACGTAGACACCCGATGTTGACGTCAAAATGAATAAAAACAATACACAAAAAGTCATTTTTCATGCATGGGCAACACCCGTTTCTACAAGTACTTTGAGCATCTACCTACCCTCTGGCAACTTAATATAGCTATTGAACATGATCCATTTATAGATGGTTCACCGATTAATTTTCGTTTTTGCTTCCTGCTCGCAATCTGTGAAATTTGAACCCGCAAATGCGATTGCAGTCTTCAAATGTCAGATGTCACTCCCGTGATCATGAGAGTCAAATGCCAGCATAGCTATTGAACATGGCATTTGATACTCAATTTGCCAATGAAACATGATGATGTTCCACAGCTATGTTAATGTGTTTACCAGAGGGTATAGTTGCAGTTGATGCCTCTAACCTCGTCTTTTTCTTGGGGCTCAACTTTGATTTCAACAACATGTCCAATGTCACATATATATATATATATATACTATACACTGTATACACCCTTTAAAAAAACTTAGCCGGGATAATTGGAATATACTGGGCTTAACCATCATAGGGGTATAGCCAAGAATATATTGAAATCCTGACATGAACAATACCATGCTGACAATATGTCAATATATTCAAAAAAACAACATATATCAAAATACATATATATATAACAATCATACACACACATATATATATATATACATACATACATATCACTGTATACCAATCACATTCATATACTGGTTGGTGGTTTCAACACCTCTGAAACATATGAGTTCGTCAGTTGGGATGATGACATTCCCAATAGTATTGGAAAGTCAGAAAAAATCCATGGTTCCAGTCACCACCAACCAGATTCTAATCCCCATGAGCTAGTTCGTTATATCTACACATACATATACACATATATATATATATATATATATACAATTATACATATAATCATATTAACCAGATGATGTAATCATCATCAATCATCATTAACCATCATTATATAATGTCAACCCCGGATTAACAAATGCTGGTTTATTAATTAGGGGGGTACCCCTCCAATAGTCATAATATGATACTTAAATGGTACCCTCCCAATTAAACAGCCTAGGGGTTTATTAATCCAGGGTTGACATTAACCATGATTTCATACCATAACTCATGATGAAGCCTGTGATCTCTCGATCCCACCCGGCTCCGTATCGTAGACGCTGAGCTCCTCGCCGCCCTGCAGCAGAACCACCGCGTCACCTTCGAGGCCACGCGCGCGCAGCGCCTCCAGAATCTACTGAGGTGGTGCCCCGGGGCCCTTAGTGAGATTTGTTGGTATAAACCATGGGAAAACCCTAGGAAAACCATAGGAAACCCTAGGAAAACCATAGGAAACCCTAGGAAAACCATAGGAAACTCTGGGAAAACCATAGGAAACCCTAGGAGAAAACCATAGGAAACCCTAAGAAAACCATAGGAAAACCATAGGAAAATAATGATTTTAACCCCGAGAAATGGTTATTTATCGGGATTTATAATATATATCCCTATGGATCCAAGTACCTTCTTAGGAATATATGTATACTCATATATATATATACCAAAGAAATCATAGTTAGTTAGACGAGGTGTTACCTGAATATCAAGCAACTTATCTAAGTAGGGGGCACAACCTCGTAAACATATCCCAATGGACAGAGCTGTGAGGGATATGCCATGATATGTACGCAGAAATAGAAAACCATAGGAAACCCTTTCAGAAACCCATTTGGAAATCATCTATAGGTGGGACATTTTCCAGCTAGCCATGTTTGATTACCGAAGGGTATGTTATTTTTTTTGTATCAACACATCTATTCCCGTTGTACCCCAAATCTGATCCATACCCACATCTGCTAAAAAAAAGTGTGATGAAACACTAAGTATCTCGTAAAAAGATATAGACTCATTGCATTGGTTTATGGGAAAATTGAAACCGGAAACTCCACATTTAATGGTGAAAATATGGTTTCCGGTTAAATTTGTCCTTTAAAACAATCCAACGATAGACCTAGAAATATCAATATGACATCCCAGTAATCAAACAGAGCAATGGAACATGAAAATCCCTACAGGATGGTGCCCCCAGTCGAGCTCGCGTTCAGTTGCCTTATACGTGTCTGAATTCTGGGGTTTATGGTAGATATAACGAACTAGTTGATGGATGTTAATGTTTATTTTATGGTAGATATAACGAACTAGTTGATGGGTGTTAATGTGTTTTTAAACCAACTTAAACTAACATAGCTATGGGAAAACACCATGTCTAATAGGTAAATCAACTATTAATGGGGTTTATAAACCAACAAACATCACTGGGGGGCACCATCCTGTACACATGGAGGTTTGGATGGGAACATCCCCGGTATTTTCCATTGCAATGTTTAAGTACTGGATGGTAATTAAGGTTTACATAAGGTCTACTACCCTCTGGTAATTTAACATAACTATTGCCAACTATTGCCATTTAGAGTTGATTACCTATTAGACATGGTGGTTTTCCATAGCTGTATTAGTTTAAGTTGGTTAATGAACCCCATTAACATCCATTAACTATTGTTTTATCTGCCGTAAACCATAGAATTCAGCCGCTTATAAGGCAACTGAGGGCTATCTTGGGGCCCCCATCCTGTAAGGTTCACTAAGCCAGTCGACATCACTCAGTTTCAAACGTCCCCGGCCTGGCAGAGCTTTTGCCGATGCGCTTGGTGCATCTGCATGGGCACTCGCAGCGTGCCTTCACCCATCGAGAAGAACGGCGCGCCGTGGCGTTCCCACGAGACCTACGGCGACAGCACGGCTTTGGGGGCCAGGTGAAACGAAGGGAATGTTTGCTGTCCTAAGTCTTCAATCTTTAATAAGTTGCAATACCAATATATATATATAATAATGTTTTTCCAACATTTGCTAGATGTTGCTAGTTACAGCCTTCTTTTCGATAAATCGTTGAAGGCTATGTACATGTAAAATCAATCTTTTTCGAGGATGTTTCACCCGCACAGCTTCCAACGTCAAACAAAAAGTGCCACCAAGCGACTGTACCACCAGTGACCATGGGTGGAATGCCTGGCGACTCCACGGGACTTTTACCATCCCCCAGTCATCACCATTTTCATAGGTGGTATATATAAACCATTCCCAGTCATGGGTGGTAAAAATGGCATTGGTTTAGCAACATTAGAGCAAATGAGCTAAGTTGGTCTAGAAATTGAGCCTTGGTAAATATATCAAACTTAGCAAAATGGGTGAACATAAACCAACATAACTGGGCTGCACCACCTTCTACTCTGAAATGAAAAGGTTTTCTATTCAACATGACCCGTTCCTCCATGAATAAATAAGCCAGTTGCATACAAAACAAAGGTTGAGGATGGTTGAGGTTCATGCAAATATCAAAACAACTAAAAATAAATGGATTTCAACAATCAAACATGCACTATATATGAACATGAGGGGATACGACGCGATATTGATCAACAAATAGCATAATACCAGTACCAAAAGAATGCCCGGACATTGTACAGATAAGATGCAAACCAATAAAAATCACATGGCATTGCAAGTGCAACAATTCACTAGTTCGTGGTATACCTACCTCTCTGAAAAATATGAGTTCGTCAGTTGGGATGATGACATTCCCAAGATATGGAAAGTCATAAAAGCCATGCATGTTCCAAATTATATATATATATATATATCTATAGATGTATGTATGTATCATTATATATATATATATAGAGAGAGAGATATACATGTTCCAAATAAATATACCAACCAGAGTCTTTTTGTTGGGGGGGTTCCATGCCTTAATTGGCTTTGTCGACCAGCTAGTGGCAGGCAAATCCGGGAAATCCCCGAACCAAAATGCTGGGAAATTGGTGAGAACATCATCGAACTAGTTGGGAGGTTCCATGCCATTGCTACAATTTGGGTCCCCCAAGTTATAAGTTAGTTTTTAATCCCATCTAACTATAGTGATAAGTGGCATAGACATGCATAAACCCTAGTTTGTTCCAGAGAGATATAAACCAACTTAGCTATAAATCAGCTATAAATCCCATTAAATATCTGGTTGGTGGTTTTAACCATCTTGAAAAATATCAGTCAATGGGAAGGATTATCCCATATATTGTGGAAAATAAAAAACGTTTGAAACCACCAATCAGATATGGTTTCTAGGGGGCCAGACCTTGCGTGTTTGATGGCCCTCTAGGGCATCTTTGGCAGCGATGCAGTGCCCTGCCTGCATTGCCATTCTCCAGTTTCTGCTTCTTTGGCGTAGCCATGACGACTCCGACAGAGATATGCGGAATAGGGTGTGTCATATCTTTTCCCTGGAGCGTTTGATTTCAATCGCCTTAACCAAGAAAGATAGATAGATAGATAGATCGATAGATAGATAGATAGACAGATAGATAGATAGCTCGATGGATGGATTGGATTGGATTGGATAGAATAGAATAGATGAGATAAGATTAGATTAGATAGATAGATAGTAAGATAAGATAAGATAAGATAAAATCAGATAAGATTCGATTTGTTCATCGTTGTGACTTGATTGCACATAGCCCGCATAGCTGCTTCGTGACTTTATCTTCCCTGTAGGCAAAAAACATAAGCCATGTTTAGTTAACATATGAGCAATCTCGAAAACCCTGGGTTCACGGAAAGGACATCCACAAATGTGGGAAGGTCCCATGGCTTACCACACGTTTGTACAATAATGATATATGGTAAACTTGGGGGGTATCGCTTGCAGGAAACTGCTACATGTTTATATATATATAATTCACAGAATTCAACGTCCAATTTGGGTATCGCTAATGTGGATATTGGAGACATACAATGACATAACCTTGAAGAGGGGTATCGCTAATTTGGGAAGGTCCCAGCGCTTACCGTGTTTTTTTTTTACAATTTCCATAAATTTCCATAAACCAATGTCCGTCCAATACATATTTAGTATTGCCGGGTTTTTTGCCGTGGCTCATATCTGAAACTCATCATCCCAAAGAAAACACATGTTGAAACCACCTCATTCTCGAATGGTGGATTAATTACCGACGATTTAACATGGCTATATCGAATGCCACTATTTTGTCATCATATAGGTAAATTTTATTTTTTGGAATCAGCGAAGTACATGGCTCATGTTCACCAATTTTTCCTGGTGCTAAACTACCAAAGGGTACCGCATCAAAGTTGGTTAAACTAACTGAGCTCAAGCCAAACGGCCGAGAATGTCGGCATTGAAATGGCGGAGGTGTCCGTGCTGATGGGAGAAATATCTGGGCAAATTACAATAATTCACTGACCTGAACTGTTGGGCCATTTTGGGATGATTCCTCTTATTAACCATGATTCCAGCGAGGGAGAACAGAGAGGTCGGTATAATGTTTCCCAGAAATATCAGCTCCATGTACATAGTATGCATTTGTGGCCCTATGACCCAGCTACAATGGGGATGATCCTGCAACTAGTTGGTTATCAGTTCAATGAGGTTTTCTGAGCCAAAAATAAAATTTGAGGTGTATAACTGTATAGAACATTATAGAACAATTCTATGTTGCACGTACGTATGTGTACACACACTTCCCGTACTTCTGGGATGTCAATTTCTTTGACATGGCAAATCTGAGATACTCAGCAACAAGGGAAATAAAACTGGTAGGTATACAATATACCACCAAACAAACATATACCATCTGGTTGTTTAACATAGCTATGGAAAATCACTTTTTTTAAATAGGTAAACCCAGGTAAACCATCTATTTCTATGGGCCATCTATACCATGGCTATGATAACCAGAGGGTATACTAAACTAACTAGGTCACGCCGTGGCCGGTGGCCTGTGGGCGGCGGCGTCAGCGTCATTTTCCACACTCAAGCACGCCACTTGCACAGCTTTCCAAGCTCCTGGCGCATTTGCGTCGGTGTGAACTTTTCGTTCACATTCAGATTGCGACGCCAGAGCCATTGAAACGTCTTCTCCTTCAGGTGAGGATTGACTACGCCATGTCCTTTGGGCCTTTTTTTGGTATTCAATTGTTTTGGGAGCCATTTTTTCAAAACTCCCCA
>Ga0126342_10017556_pt1 | contig 12363 bp, 13 predicted proteins | sample Cyp1metagenome_FD_92528 | JGI IMG/M metagenome (GOLD analysis project Ga0126342, IMG submission 92528) | Coral microbial communities from Lord Howe Island, Old Settlement Bay, Australia - Cyphastrea 1 metagenome | ecosystem: Host-associated > Invertebrates > Cnidaria > Coral ... | reverse complement strand
AGATGAAAGAGAGAAAGAGAGAGATAGATAGCTAGATAGATAGATAGATACATAGAAGATAGATAGGTAGGTAGATAGTCAGAGAAAGAGAGAGACAGAGAGGAGACCTCAAGCACCTTTCGGCCCATCAGTGGATTCGCTTTGCCATCCCTGCTTCACAACAACCAACCCCTCCTATAGGTTTCCTATTTTTGAAACTTCCACCACCGCCTTGTGCGGTACTACTGGTAATGATTAATACATACTTGCAAATACCTATAATATCCTATTATATAAAATATCATACAAGTACACAATGTGAACCACTTTGATATCAATACGACATTCGCTCGTTTATGTTACTGCACCGCATGATTATATATGGTATCATATGGACACAAGAGAGAATGAAAAGAGTCGCTAAATTCGAGGCAAACGCGTGCAAGAGAAGGCAGACGAATTGGACAAGAAGAAAGTGATCCTTGAGAAAGAAGTGAAGCGCCTGTATAGTTCCTTGCCACCATTCCAACATATTCCGACTTGCGGACTACCGGTCTTGCACCTGGTTATTGTTGGACATGTTGGAATATCCTTGAACAGATGCCACGAATATCCACTAATTATCAGAGTTGAATCGCTGCAGGTTTGCTGGATAAGCTGCAGAAGGACCCCGGTTGTACTGCATCGAGTCCCAACATGTCCCAACAAGGTATCACAGTATCTTTGTGTCAGCTGCGATTCGCAGAAAGGACACAATTACAATAGTTGAGTTTCCGGCCTGAGCAATACTGAGCATCCTTGAGTTGTGCAGCCAAAAGACAAAGTCGTTCCTTTTTGTAAGAAATTACGAAAGCCAGCCGATAGGCTAGGCAAAGTTGTTTTCGCGAACGAAGTGAGCAAAGGGGGTGTGGGGGGGGGAGGTTGCCCAGGTGCACCGAAATCTCGATATCGGGTTTTACTTTCCGGGAGTTTGCTGCTGCCAGGGCTCGGATCTCGTTTGCATCTCGTTTTGATCTCGTTTCTGATCTCGTTTTTCCAGGCTTACATTTCCTGGTCCTTTCCCCTTCCCTGCCCTTCTTTGGTTGCTCTTTGGTATTTTTGGTTGGTGCTCTTGCCTTCCTCTTGCTTTCTTCTTTGGGCAGGTGCTGCTGGTGGATGTTTGCTGCAGCTGGTCTCTCTCTTTGCTTGGTCGTTGTTTCTTGTCTCTGCCTGTCCAGCGCTGCTGGTGCTGGGTGCTGTTGACGAGGCACATCAGGCACATCATGTGACATGCAGGTGAGTAGGAGACAAGTGGGAGACAAGTGTATAACATTGTATAACCAGGCGGCCCAGAGCACCCAGACCGTAGTCGGAGAGCATGCCAGGAATGCAAGCCTGGAGACAGAAGCAAAATAATGCGACCCAGGACTGCAACCCTTTCAAACGAGTAAGAACTTACAAACTGCCTTGGCCTTTTTCTGTGTAAGGGGGCCATAGCTACCCAGTATCTATTTACAGAATTCTTACTGAGAACTCCATACAGATAAACCTATTTGGGGAAGAAAGTGGGCAAATAAGAAATATTGAATCGCAAGGGCAGGGAGGAAAAAAAGAAGCGAAAGTGAAAGGTTCCGATTTGGACAGGGCTATTTTGACGCTTGCGTTCACAATGGAGGAAGACCAAAAGGTATGACTTAGGCATGACTTCTTAATGTTGCGTTCACAAGCGGGGAAAGCGAAAGGAGTGACTTAGGCATGACTTTGTCGGGTCCCTGTATCACTCAAAACCAAACTCCTGCGGTCAGAACTTTCTCCATGACTCGGCTGTAGTTGAGCAGCAATGAGCAATACTGAGCATCAGCCTGAAGCTGCAGAGGCTGTCACCAAGACTCAACCGGCGTAGGACTTTGATCAGAGGCGAAACATGATGATGGACGTGGCTGAAGACACGGTGCCAAGCTGAGCTGAGTCGATGCCGGTCGTAAACCGAATGTCAAAAAGGCGGAAATTGTACTGAAATGTACTGAAGTAATCTGAACATCTCTGAAATAATGTCGAGTCATCCGAAGTACTCATATCACCAGAAGAGCAGAATTAGATCTTGTCAAGCAATTGCCTTTACAAGTACACATCAAGTACACAATTCTTGCAGATTTAATTCTGGTATCATGCCCAAATTTGGCGATTTGGAAATACCTTCACCGCGCCTTCATCGAAGGTCCGACAGTCCTTCCACTGCACGGCAGAGTTCCTTGTCTCAAGAATTGGCTACCAGTTGTCGTCAATGCTTGCATCAAATAATCCAACATGGGAATCCATGCAGGACGGACACACGCAGATTCCTGCACCTATTTACATCATTTCACATCTATTTATATACATTTGTGTACTTACTTACATTGATTTACATTGATTCACATCTATTTGGGAACACAAAGTGCCCATAGTGCCCAGGGCACAGAACATCTCACTGAAAAAGTTCTGAATCGAGAATCTCTTTCTCAAACACGAAAGTGTGTCAATCTATGAACGCCAATATCGTAATGGACACTGATTGACGATTCCTTTCTCACATTGTATATAATCAGTACAATGATCATCGCAGACCAGCAACCGTATGAACAATGCACTGTATATTGCATCGGCCATGTATAATATTGTATAATACTATATTGATCTATATTTTAGACATACACACATATATTTGCACAGTGTTCAGATGTGGCAAAGTCAAAGCTTGCTTTCGCGTTCTTGCTTTCCAAGGGAGGTGCGAAATACTGCACTGTTTGCTCAAGAAGTCCAAATGGACGCTTTCATGACGATCGACAGAATGCAGGCGCCTTGATGTCAAGCTGCAGACTCCGAACCACAGCTGCATGCCGCGCATGTCCCGCAAGGAGGAAATTAAAAGCACTGCCGAAGTCGCAGATGCCATGGCAGAAGCCAGAAGCAGGTGCAGTGAAGATGCTGCAGAGACCGCCATCCTGAAAATCCCTTGGTTGGTCCTAGTTTTGAGGCTGCTGTGTCACTGCTGTCCTCCATTCCGTTTGGGGTGTGTCGACTTCAGCGCTTGTAGCTTCTTCTCATGGCGCCGCTACACTTCATGCCATGGCAATACTGGCAGCTTTCTAAGGAATGTTCATACATGTTCTCCTTCCTGTTTTCTTGGCCTCATGATGCCTCATGTATGTATGGAAATAGCAGGGAGAAGCAGCAAAAAAAATATAAATGCATCAACAAATATAAATGCATCAAACATCATCAAACAAAAGATATAAATGCATCAAAAATATATATTGACCATACAGGAGGAAAGGAAGGAAGGAGGGAAGGAAGAAAGGAGGGAAGGAGGAATGGAGGGAAGGACGAAAGGAAGGAAGGAAGAAAGGAGGAAAGGAGGGAAGGAGGAAGGGAGGAAAGGAGGGAAGGACGAAAGGAAGGAAGGAAGAAAGGAGGGAAGGAGGGGAGGAGGAAAAGAGGGAAGGAAGGAAGGAGGGAAGGAGGAAAGGAGGAAAGGAGGGAAGGACGAAAGGAAGGAAGCAAGACCGGAGGGAAGGAGGGAAGGAGGAAAGGAGGGAAGGAAAGTAAGCAAGAAGGGAGGGAAGGAAGGAAGGAAGGAAGGAAGGAAGATTTAAGGGATCAAAAAAAAACCTGGTCCCCTGGTCCCTTGGTACCTTGGCCTGTCCCCTTGTCCCCTGCTCCCCTGGTCACTTGTTTTTTTGGTCCCGCGGTCCTTGCTCTGGTTCCCTTGGTACCTTGGCCTGTATTCCTGGTCCCGTGGTCCAGTGGTCCCGTGGTCCGTGCTCTGGTCCCCTAGACCCCTGATCCCTTGGTCCCCTGGTGCTGGTTCCTTGGTCCTTTGGTCCTGTGGGTCCCCTTGGTCCCGTGGTCCCTTGCTTGTATGCACTACTACTGCTGCTGCTGCTGCTACTGCTACTGCTGCTACTGCTGCTGCTGCTGCTACTACTACTACTAGTACTACTACTAGTACTACTACTAGTACTACTACTAGTACTACTACTAGTACTACTACTACGACGACGACGACGACTACTACTTCTTCTACTACTACTACTACTATTACTGCTACTATGATATATTATGATATATTATGATATATTTTTTTGATACGTATATTTTTTTGATCTAGGTTTGCAGCACGAAACGCATGAGGTCTCACATAGTGGCACCTGGATATTTTTTTTGATGTTTGCCGTTTTTTTTGATGCATTTAATTTATATTTTTTTTTGATACTTGTCTCGAAATAGTAACCATGCACCAACTTTGATGGATCGTGCCCAAATCTGGGTTTCTTGGCCTTTTTTCATCTTGTAGGTCTTTCGCTAGCAGCTGGTGCCTTTCACTGATGGCCGCAGGTTTGAAGCTCTCCACAAAGTTGGTGCAAGTCGTACGATCAAAGGCATCTCAGAGGCAAACTTCCAAAATGCAACTAGGATGCAGTGCGATGCAGACAGATTTCGACTGCAGCTGCATCAATTGGTGCATTTTGCAGTTGGACCATGTTTTACCACTTTTTACCATGTTTTACCAAGGAAAAGCAAGAAATTATGCAAAAGTGGTGGAGTGATTGGGAAGGCTGAAGACTTCGATGAAGGGCTTTTGAGTCCAACATATTCCAACCACTTCAGTTTCTTTAACGTGCGAAGGCCACATTACTTCGCTCACTCCAGGGCCACCTTCTTTGGCCCAGGCCAGGCAAGGGATATGGACAGTCTTTAGAGACAGAGTGCGAATGAACCGAAGTTGTCCCAAGGTTCCAAGGCTTAGAGACGAGAGGATTTACGTGTGGGGAAAGGGCCTTATAGTAGTAGCCCTGCAGTGGCCCTGCTGCGAGCTTTGCAGATCACCGCCTCAAGACCGGACACGCCAATGGTCCCCTCAAGGCCCCGTCCCAGGTGCGCTGATTTGTTCCGTTTGTGCTCTCGTGTTCTCTCTCCAACGACAAAACCTAAGAGATCCTAAGAGGCATTTCTCACATTTCTCAGTACAAACTCAGATGCTTCCAATGTAGGTCTGTGGAGCTTGCCAGACAAAAGGCAGAAGTCCAGTCGTCTCTTGGCCAAAGCAACCAGCTTTCAACTGAAGAGACTCTTGCCACGTTGTAATGTTGTCATTCTTGTCCTTGAAGGATTTGTTGAAGCAGCTGAAACCCAGGTTGGCAAAGTCGCATCGAACCAATGCCCTGCCAGTGATGATGCAGGATGACAAAAGCAAAGAGATGACACACGCACTGAAACGAAATCTTCGGATATGGTTCCAACATGTTCCAACGCTCGTGCGCAGTACTGGTACTGTATCTCTAAACCAATGAACGAATCAAAGTCCAAAGTACAGGTGACATCAAAACTTGGACCTCAGATCCACCTGTCTCCGTGTGAGGACGACAGGCCACAAACGGCTCCATAGACCTTGGGATCCTTGGGCCTTTGCAAGCTCCTGGATGCTCCTGGTGAGGTGACAAAATGCCTTAGGCGGCACAGCAGATGCCTCCTGATGTCTTGTACAAAGTCGTTCCCATTTTCATCATATTATATATTTCATCCAATTTCTATGTTTTGCCTCGGTGTCACCCCTTTGATCAATTTTCGTTTCACAAATTTCTCAACCAAGCTATGCAGCTATGGGATGGCCACTGGCAACCTCTTTGAGTGGCTAAAATTGCCAAGCCTAAAATGGCCAAATGCAGGAAATAACTGCAGCATCCCAACAAGCTATGGCAGCCGAAACAAGTAAACAAGGCTTTAAAAGCTACGCGCACACACACACACAGAGATTCCATCAAATCTGAGCACATCGGTCTAAATCCTGTTTCGATGTGTAACGGATAGCGTATGACAATGATGCTCCCGTCACTGTGCGCACCATGCGTGCACAACGCTCGCAATGCTGAACCATGCAACTCCAGGATGCTCTTGCAAGATCTGAAGCGCTGCGGACTGGAAGCTGAAGGAATCAGGCACTGGCCGTACTGTCCATATCTGTCCGTACTGTTTGCTCATGGGACAACCTGTCAAAATGATTCAACACGTGCTACTCACGGCGGTCAGCTTTGCTGCTGAAAGGCTGGGGCAGCGATGCTTTTGCAGTCAACTCAGCTCTCCGGCGATGTTCAAAGTGTTCGTTAAGTCATTGATGAAAGATATGCAAGATGATGAAAGTAATTATCAAGATGTGTCAAGTGCAGGAAGTGTTGATGTCTTAGGCAGTGCAGCCGCTTTTGGAGCCTTCAGGTGAGATGACATGTTAACGGTGTCAAGTTTCAAGGGCCGATGCCAAGCTCAGCAGCCTTTTTAGTGCCTTTATGTGCCTTTGTAGTGACAGGATGTCACAGGCATTTCCACGGAATTCAGCACAGATTTGGACATGTGCTTCCTGTAGGCCTTTGAGCCCGCGAGATTTGACCACGGCTTGCAACTAGGTTGCACAGATTTTACAGCGACTGTCACGTTGAAGTGATGGTCTTGGATGGACTGGCATGCTTCATGGATCTACAGTCTGACGGAGATATACTACGAGACACTATACTGTAACGTGGTATCATAATATCATAGCAATTTAGAATATTTAGAGAGAACTTGTTCTTTCCAGGTTACCTGCTGGATATTCCCGAAGGCAGCCCAGGAAGCGCTCAAACCTCAGAATTTTCAGTAGCCCAGATTTGATTATTGAGGCTCGTAGAACACAGCAGTAGTCTAATGAATGTTTCAATTTTCCCACTCGTGGCTACCGTGGCTACCCTTTCTCATCCTTTCCGTCTCTGTGTCTTACTGAAGGTTTGGAGGAGTTCAACTCATTCAGCCTTAGTGGACGCAGTTCTGACTGCAAAGGCGCTGCGATCTGTAGCTTCTAAGGATTCTGCGTGAATCGACTGAAGTTAAACAACCCATCAAAAAGAGACTGGCATACTTTGGCCTTTCAAGCGCCGGCTTTTTGACTGAAACAATGCAGTTTCCAATGTTCGAGTCCTCTGGGATGAATTCAATTGAATTCAGGGCGATTTGATCCATGAAAATTTGCGCACGAGCGCTGAACCATTCTTTCTTGTGTGTCTTGTGGCGCTTATCTTTGACCGCACAAGAGGTCGTCCTGGCCATTCTCTCCAAAGTCGCTGGTGAAGCCGGTCAACCTTTGCTGCTGCCTCAACGTAGCATACATCAGGTGTTGTGTTCACTGCATGGACCACTGCTTCAGTAATCACAGCTCTCCACTCGTTGGCCCAGGCCTCGACCAACAGCTTTGCCCTTGCCCTGTAGACCATCAAGCTCTACCAGATTGCCTTCAGAAGTACTGATCTCAACCAAGGTGGGTCCTGAAGACCTATCAAGGTCATTCAAGGTCATAGGTCCAGGATATATATATATATATATCTGAATCTTATATAATATATTTTAATGTATTTTAATATATTTTAATATATTTTAATATACTTTAATATACTTTAATATATTTTAATATATTTTAATATATTTTAATTTATTTTAGTTTATTTTAATATATTTAATATATTTTAATATAGTTCAATCAAATTCACACATCTTTATACAATTTTCAAATGCAACATGACTTGATGCCGAGAACCAAGGCGTTCACGTCGCCAGAGCAGACGGGCCGGAAGCGACGCTTGCCAGAGACCTTTGCCTTTGCGGCAGAGTCTAAAAAGCGCGAGATCATCTGAATCTCAAATCGAAGTCACTTGTTGATCTTGCAGCCAACTCTTCTTTCTTTGGAAAAAGTCCAACCAGCTAATGACGTACAAGCCATCCATTAGGGAAAAACATGGAAAAACTGTTGGCTGCGAAGGCACAGGAAAACCAATCTTTCCTGCTGGAGCCACTGGCGGTGCCGCAAATAGATGCTCCAGACCTGTCTGGTCCACAGAGTCCACGGGGCAGGTTGCGGTTCAATTCACATTGTGCGAACATGTTCTCAACTGGTACCTGTAGGATCCTGTAGGATCCTGTAGGATCGCCTGTGGCACATGGAATTGCTGAGGTCCTTGAGCTTGGCAGAGCAAGAGGCGTGCAGGGTACCCTTAGAGGCTTCATGCTTCAAGCTGAGCTGTGTGCTTTGGTTCTCAACGGTTGCGGAAGCTGGCCAAAAGAACCTACTGTGTACGTTGAATGGAAAGGACAGAAGGTGAGAGGAACGAACTCAAGTGGATGTGCAGAATTGTTTTGGCTGGTTTTTGATGTCACTTCGAAGGTACAGTCTACCATGCTATGTCGGGGAAAGAAACGGTGGCGAAAACAAGGCCGGAAGGTCATGGGTATTGTGTGGCACCAAGGAATCAGATCAAAGATGCAAGACTGCACAATCATGTTGCAGGCAGTTCGTTCATGTTTAGGAAAATGCCGAAGGGCTTGCGCGCCCCCTATAGATTGTTGCAGAGGGGGGAAACCCCTAGCCGTCCCAAGGTCAGTTCAAAATCTCGAAGAAGGGTTGCCAACAATGGTCGGATGCTCAATTTGATGCCTCTCCTGTTGGTTTTCCATTCAGATCGTTGGATTTGTGAGCCATGGCCATGGTGATCCTTGCAACTGAGCTAAAGGCTGCCTACATTAGTGAAGCGCCTCCGATTTCTTGCTGTGGAATCTCACCTGAACCCACTAGCTAACTCGGCTAGCTGACCTTCGTCCGTGTGCAAAATGTGCACTTGGAATTTCGTGCTTTGATATCAGCTGACGGGAGTGTTGGACAGTGTTGCCGCGTTCAGTCAAGCAGCAGCAGCAGCAGTGGTCAAGTACTGGATAGCACTGATATAAACTACTGGCAGTTTTTTACTCCAGAACCAAAAAAAGGTAGCTTGTAGAGCCATGGCGCTCACCTTCCATAGGCAACCCTTGTTTCAAGCAACGGTGGCACCCGGAGCCAAAGGAAGTGGTCGACACAGGCTGCCGAGGCCTGCTCTTGGCGCTGATGGCGGGCCTTCTGTTGGCGTTCCGCTGATGGGAGCCGCAGTTCTCGGCGCTGGCTTCTGTAGGTCTCAAGCGCGTACGGCGCGCACATCCAAGCAGTCCAAGGGCCTGAATGGCAGAGGAAGCCAGGTGCAGATGTTTGTTGTGAACAATGAGATCTCCGAGACCACTTCAGACGTGCATGTCGACTCAGACTCAGCAGACCAACTGGTGAGGTATATGGGCGGCAATGTCGTCGTGCGTGCAGTCTGTGCTACTGAACTCGTCCGAAAGGTCATTGGAATGCATAAGTGCTCACCCATGGCAGGAATTGCACTGGGTCGGGCTTTGCTGGCGACAATTCTTTTGGCCAATGGCCGAGATGAAGGAGAGAGTCTGCAGTTGAGGATACAGGGGGATGGTCCCATTGGCTCAATCATTACCGAAGCTTCTTCCGCTTTGACGGTTCGGGGCATGGTGGGGAACCCTGCGGCAGATGCACCTTCTGTGCCAGAGCTTGTGGGTGTTGGTAGTGCCTCAACGCTGCGATTGACCAGGACTCACCCCTACTGGAAGCGGCCCTACACTGGAACCATTGGTTTGAAATGTGGCGAAATTGCTGAGGATGTGGTTCAATACCTAGGTATGAGTGAGCAAACACCAGCCTCTATGGGCCTGAGTGTGGAATGGGATTCCGAGGCAGGGATTGGCAAAGTTTCCAAAAAGCGTACTAGACTAAATAAGTTAAATTTATCCAAATCCACCATGCGGTTTTGCAAGTACTTGGTCCCAGTGTCCTTCAAGAGAGTCTTTGATCGGCTTGATCTGCAGTTCTGATGTTTCGAGAGCTTTTCAAAAGTGGTAATGCAATAAATGTGCAGCAGTCGTCCAAGATTGTCCAAGATTTGGGGTGCTCGTTTATTTTCTGCCATGCTGCGCAGTCTCAAAGCTTGGAGACTTGGAGCATTAATTTCGTGATTGCTGTTCCGTGTGTTGAGCCATGTTGTTTTCGAAGACTTCTTGCAGGCAGGCTGCATTAAGCAAGCGGAAGGGTGGCTTGTCACGCTCCTGCCCGGTCCTGACCTTGGAACCTGAGGCATTTTGTGGCTTTCACCAGAAGGTATCCAGCAAACTCCCTTCCATGTGAGAGTTTACGTGAATTTTCAGCCAAAAGCCAGTGATGTAGGCTGGGACGAAGCAGAGGTGTCGGTTGTGGAGGCACTCTTCCGCAGTTTTTTGTCCCCGGTGAGCAGGTTTGGTCTTCGTTACTGGGCCAGTCGCAGTTTTCAATTCACTCATCCTGTCAGACCAACATCAACACCTTCGATCGTATGGAGTCCAGCGGCTCTTCCCGGCCCCACGTGACAGCCTAAGTTGGACAGCCTCGAGGAAGACACCTTGTTGTAGCTCAGGTTGATTTCCTGTGGTACAGTATGCTGTATACTCATCTATAATATTCTATAACCTATACATACCTATACTGTCTACACTGCTACTGTATGCTTTATATTGCATGCTTGTTTATTTAGTAAGATGCTTGCCAAGAAAAGTCGTTGAGATGTTGCAAAATACATCAAAATACAACACAATGCAACACAACATCCAGACGCTTTCAGTGTTCAGGACATTTGCAAGCACATGATGCGGGAGCTCCGCGGTGAATACCAAGCTGAGCAGAAGCCAACCTTCCGCTGCAAGTGTTCCAAGTCGAGGCCGGCATGTTGAACATCCTCATCGGACATGGAGAAACGGATCGAGAAAGCCGTGACAAATGATGACAAATGATGACAAATGATGATTAGATGATTAGATAATAAACATAGGAACACATAATATGAAATACATATGAAAAGCATTGAAAAACATGCATTGCAGACAGGTCCCAGGTATTCCCAGAAAGATTGTGTAATGGTGAGCAGAGGCACAAAAATCTTCCATAATTATCCCTTATCCCGTTTTGCCAATTACTAGGACGTGCATGGACATGCTTTCTAGTGCTCCATAAGCATGTGGGGCTTTGCCTGTTCTTTTCTTTGGTCTTTTGTTGTCTTCTTATGTCTTCTTCCTTTTCAATCGAAGGACCCTCGAAGATTCGAAGATACCATAAGATACCTGTTTTTGGTACAACATGTAAACAAAGTTGGGAGAGTTTCAGGAAAGCAACGCCACTTCTCACCACATATATTAATAGTTCTATATAGTTTATTCTCATCGCTGCATCTTCAACTAGCCAAACCAAAGGGAAAGGGCCATACTTGTACCATGCAAAACTGAACATACAAGAGAACTACAAGTTCATGGAAGTCCATCTGTTGGATAGGGTCCCCCCGGTCATGTCTCAGCGAAAAAGATCCAGCAATCCGGGATGGCAACAGCTGTTTGGACGTGCTTGGACCTGCGAGGTTGGCAACTGCTGTCATGATGCTGGGGAAGACAGAGGCAGGAAGGGCTGGATGGTATTGCTCTAGCATGATTGGTCCAGGCAGAGACTAAACGAAAGATTCAGCCTTCTGTGCCTTCGATGTCTTCTACCCTTCTGTGCCACTTGATACCCGCAAAGGTTCTGAAGATCCTTCGCGACAAGGACCAGTCCCGTGGCATTCGCAGCTCTCGATGCAATGTTGATGCGCTGTTGCCCAAATGAGGAGACAATCGAGGCCCAGTGCGATTGGTGTGGATCGCCTTTGTCCTTGACGCCTGAAGAGGTCATGTCCACAGATGTGCACAGATGTGCCGATATTGCAAAGTTGTAGCAGGTGCATGTATACCTTGAAATTCGAGCTATGCTATGTGCCTTTGGTGATCTTCAAAGTATATCTGATGTATCTCAATGCAGAAATTCCGCGGAAAAGTAACATTCAAGATCTTTCAAGAAAGTGTTGCCAAAATACCAGCTTGACAACCTGACAGGATCACAAAAAAATCCACACACATCCACACACTATGATTATGAATTATGTCAATTTATGTCATACATTTTGGGATGAAAAGTAGAACTATTGGAGAACGACGCTTTTTTTTTTGAGCCATGCCGGAAGACTTGGCAAATACGCCAGCTGAGAGAGCTGCCGCGACCGAGCGGGTCTATCGGCCGATCCATTTCTTTTATTCCAAGGAGCTACGTCCAAAGTCCTCCAAATGGCCCACCTGTCATGGCAAATGACATCAATATCAGTATGTATTATGTTTATTTATGTATAGCATATTTTTTTATGTGATAAAATAGTGTTCTAATATTGTTATCAGTATTATCAGTATTATCAGTATTATCAGTATTATCAGTATTATCAGTATTCTTGATGATGATTATCATTAAATTTATTATTATTATTATTGATGATTACTGTACTATTTTACGATGTTTTTTTTTTTTTTTTAAATATATGGTCATTATTAGTACCATTTTTGTTTTTGTGTATGTTTTTTGTGATTAACCATTTGATTATGTTTGTTGGCTTTTTTATATTTACATAAACAATGATATTGTTT
>Ga0126342_10017555_pt1 | contig 12364 bp, 11 predicted proteins | sample Cyp1metagenome_FD_92528 | JGI IMG/M metagenome (GOLD analysis project Ga0126342, IMG submission 92528) | Coral microbial communities from Lord Howe Island, Old Settlement Bay, Australia - Cyphastrea 1 metagenome | ecosystem: Host-associated > Invertebrates > Cnidaria > Coral ... | reverse complement strand
TGCGCTCGCAGAGGTTGACCGCTGGTTGGGACGACACCTCACTGATCCCTGTGTGCGTAGTGCGGAAGCACTTTGCAGCCTGCCTGTGGCTACCCAAAGTGGCAGCATGCGGCTTGCACTGTAGTGGTGCTAGGGTTTGATCTCCAAGACTGCGTTGCCTCGCTCCACAAACTGAGCAGGCATCACCTCCGAAAATCTGGGCGAAAATCTGGTGGTTTCAAACATATTTTATTTTCCATACTATATGGGATGTCATCCTTCCCATTGACCAGATTCAAATCCTATCTTTTTTTCAAGTCACCATTCAGGATGTTAGTCGCGCCAGAAGTGTCCTCCAGGTTTCGGCGCAGGAGGATCGACAAAGCGCTCGGGAGGACCACTGCCAACGGGGCTGGCTGGACACTTGGAATAACTGGTTTACCTCCTGGGTGTTTTTGGAAATGGGTCATACCATGTCTGAAAGGAAGATAAAAGGACCGTGATAAAGCAGAAGACTTTGGGATACCCCATTTTCAGGCCTAAATAAGCAGTGTTCAAGACATCTCAGTGGGTTGACGTTTTTTGGGGATGATGCTAAGTTTGTACTTGAAGTTTTGTCATCGAATAATATAATATACCATATCAATTTGGCAGTAGAAGCTTGGGGCTTTGCTCAAATCAACAGAGGTCATTCCGCAAAATAGTTTACTTTTCGCATCCCAAGACTGCTCTGGCAACAGTTTTGGGAAGTTAACAGCGGTATAGGGTGAAATGACCCACAAACAAACGGGGATGTGTCTCCTTTTCAAGAGCCAGAAAATGGAACAGGTGTGTTTTGCCGAGTAATTTTGACATCTAAGAAAAAATTGAATGGGTTAAATTATGGTGGTTTTTGAAGTGCCAGTGTTTTGTCAAACACGATGCAAATTACTGTGGTCTTGGCGTTCGGAAACTTATTTTTTTTAAATTCTGTATTTTTCGCTGCTGCTTTGTTATGCAGTTGCGGAAAAACACATCGTAATTATATAAGTAGCTGTGTTGGGTGTTTTCCGCATTTTTTTTGTTGGATTATCCTGTGAGTAAGTGAGGCATTTTTTTTTCCCACGATTTTCCGTTTGTGTGCAATATCGGTAGGGTAACTTGAATAGGCGGCAAACCTCGTCGGAAAGATTCGTTTTTTTCTTCATTGCATTCAGAGGCCACGAAAAAACATGTGGTGTTTAATGGAATTTTGGCGTTGCGAAAATTGTAGTCTCTGATTGCTGAGATTTCTTGAGAAAAGGAGGAATCAAGAACACATAGTTGTGCTGAGAGAATAGAAACAAGTCATTGGAGTCATCGCATTGATGGGTGTTTGTAAAGAAAGGTTGTGGTTCGGGGCTGGTTTCTCAAGTTTTTTTTTGTGCATCCGAGGAACGGTAATGATAAGACAAACCCAAGTCTGTGCCGTGTATTAAAGAACATGCAAAAATATCTCCGAACCAGCTCAAACACCTTTTTGCAACGGTTTCACTGTGTTTTTTTGGTTCAAACTTTGGGCCCAGCACCGGAGATGATGTATGACTCATGGGCCATTTGGAGTTTGTTTGAGCATCAAATGGGAGTACATAGAATTGGACCTTTGACTCAGTCATCCGTTTCTATTTGACGGGATTGAAACGGTTGGACTCCAGAAAAAGTAGTGGCAAAATGATTTCGTTCATTAGTCTCCCGTCATTCCGCCAACCCTAAGGACATCGATTCCTCTCATCTCCCAGTAGTCCAGCGAAGCTTGCAGCTGTTTCTTTGGAATCTCTGTCCCTGTCCTTAGCTGAGGGCGTTCCATAACCAGCACGCTCACCACGCAGAATGCGCAGCCCTGCACGCCATTGGTTGATGCGGCATGGGCCACGGCACCCATGGGGCACTCTGGCTGGAAGGATCCACAGGGCCAGCTTTGAAGTTCTGCGTTGCCGACAGCATGAGATTGCTGATCATCGGAGAATGCCAATTGAATTGAGGCAGCCTGCTTCACCCGACACAGAGTTTATGACTGGAAAATGCCTCAACTTCAAAAGATCACTGCTACAGGCGGACGTGCAAGATGTGCCTTTGTTTTTTTTTCGCTGGGGCCCAGCTTGCAAGATGGTTGCCTCATGCGAAAACTTTGAGTTTCTGCAGATGTGCCCGACATACCTTGATTTGAACAGCAAAGTGGATGTTTAAGTGCAATAGTTAGAGGAAGAATTGTTCCGGACAAAAATCCAACAGAAGATTTGTGTCTCCGAGGCCAGCCCAGTGGTTTTTCAGTGGCAACGTTGAGATGATCATTACTGTTTGCCACAGTATGCCAAGCTGTTGGGTGTTGCAAATGGTAGCTCAAGTTTTCATCGTGCCAAGTTGGCGCTGTGCGAAGGGCCCCATGGTTCGGATACCAATACCTACATGAAATGCTCTGCATTTCCAGAAGATTAAGATTACTTACCGATAAGGAGTTTCCTTGGAACTGCCCGTTTGGGTGAGCGGAAGTCCTGACTTGACGAGAGATATTCCAATGGAAGATGCGTTGCCTACACCAGTAGGCCCTTTGGTGTATATACATGTTAGGGCAAAGCCGACAGTTCTAGTGACAGTGTTCTATTCATTGCAATGACATTGGAGTCTAATGTTTCATATGGCCAGTAGGCCTAGCAGGCAGAGGGACAACACGTGGAGTCCAAAATGAACAAGTGCCTCCACTGCGTCTCCACAAGGCTACCTCATCGAAGAGTGGGAGAACTTGAGATTAGGCCGACCTGCTCGATGTATCATGACATACTTCACAGTCACCCCAAGCTGTTTGAGTGTTCTGAGGGAAAATTTTTCTGGAGTTCCAAATTTCAGAAGTAACAGCTATCACAATTGACCCATGTGAATAGGTTGCAGATTACTTAGGGTCAAGATGATGGGTACTAGGAGAGGGGGAAAGGTTGCAGCCTTTTCTCTGTGAGCCAAGCAGAGAGGCGGCAAACCAGCGATCCCAATATTTTATTCCTTGGTTTCAGGCACTGCCTGCCACGAGCGAAATTTCCATTGCAAGCTAGCAGGCTTTGCTCAAGGGATGCAAACTTTGCATGCTGCATGCAAGCTTTTTCAGTGCACAGCCTTCTAAGCGGCAAGAGAAGAGGACGTGAGACGAGGCCAGCATGCTTGATACACCCTGGTTCACTTCGCAAAGCCCGCCGCAACGGTTTGCGTGCTTTGAGACAGAAGTGCTGCACTTATCGTCAAGGCCATCAGCCTAGCGAATTTGCCGTGCTGAGGAACCAACAGCTTTGAAGCCCAGTGGCAATGGGACATTTGGGTGAAGCTTCATTGAAGATATATATGTTTCCAAACCATGAGGGAGAGGTACTAATTCTACACTCCAACTTCCGCAATGTGTTTAGTTCAAACAGCCGCTTGATGATGATTGCAAAGTGCAAAAAATGAAAAAAAGGCTACTGCCATGCATGGGGCGGCCTAGATGTTTGCGTTTGCTGGTGGAGAACTGTCACCATTGCCGGAAGTACCAGCTGAAATGCACGAGAGGAGGCATGTCCTGTGAGTCAAGAGGTCAGTCAAGACAATGTCAAGACTTGTTTGCTTGGCAAAGTGACAGAGCAGCAAGAGTTGCGGTACTTGTGGCATCCGAACGCCGAAGTCATAGTGGTCAGTGCACCGGAGCCGTGCAATTCTCCAGCTTAGACCCACTTTGATGGATCGGCATCCAATGACAATCTTGCGCATGATGTTACCAATACCTACATGAAATGCCCTGTAGTTTTATGCGACTACTGGTGGTTTTCTTTTGGAACCATTGGGGCTCACAACCATGGTTCTTCGGTTGGCCATTGCGAAGCGCGTATTTCACCAGGTTCTGGCATCGTAAAGGGAACCATTGTTGAGGTAGGCCTTGGCCTTGTCCATCTTGTCCTGCACGACAATTTCAGGGTGGTAGGGGGAGGTCCATTTTTATCCCTTGCAGTTTTTCGATGTTTTGCGCAGAAAGAGGCCACCCCTATGAATAGGATTAATGCACCCAAAAAAAGTAAGGAATTCCCCATGATGGTGTGATGACATGTGATGACCATACCCCATTCATCCCGTGCTTTGATCATGGCACATGTAAAGCATTGAGCCATGATAGGTCTTGAGGCTCAAATCATGCTAGGCTCAGACATGGCTTGACGGTCACGTTTTTCCTTGCAGCTCCTTGGGCAGCGCCGGCAACCAGGGACCACCGCTCCAAATGCTTCCTTGTCCAGCAATGACGCCGACTTTGGAAGGTCCAGACAATTTAGACAATTTACAGTAGGCTTCATTCGGTTCATTGTCCAAATCCACATGATTTGGTTGTACCCAGTGGCATTTACTTGCCGGGCTGTTGAAAGATGATTTGCAGAATGTGAAGATCAGAGATTCGGCCTATGGGCTCTGGGATGGTCATGTGCCTTATGTGCCAGGATGCAGGGCGAGCACGCCGCAACGATTGCAGCCGTTCCAAATCCATTGCAAAAAGCCAGAAGCTCGCGATCAAATCCCTAGGTGGAGAGCTGCCATGGGCCAAAGTTCATTGAAGATGTTCATATCTAGATCTTTTTGGCAATGTGGGATCATCAGCATCCAAAGTCAGAATTCTGCGTAGACTTTAAAAGATTTTGAGACTTGCTTCAGCGCAGCTTCCACGCGTGATATCCATGTGTTTGATGGTCCTCCGAGAGAGCTGCTACCAGTTCGACCTGCGGTCCTAGTTTTTCTTGCATGAAGGCTTCTCGTCGTTGAGGATTAACGGCAAATTTGGTAAACAAACAGCAACGATGAAGAATGACAAGTTCAGGAGTTCTTGTCACCGAGGTTTGGATGTGGGGACTCTGGAAGTGTGAGACCAACATGTCCCAGAAAGCATGCGTCTCAAATCAAGGAGAAACAAAAGCCCCATTTCGAGTCAGTCATAGAGTTGTACAAGGTTTGGATCTGCGGCGACTGCAGCAGATTCCAAGAAATTTGTGACCGAAGATTGCAGGTTGCGGGAGTCACGATCCTGTCATTCTGATGTTGTCAGTGTCTGGGGTTCCCTGCCCACGTGAGATGAACGCGCGTACTACATTGGGTCTTGCCCAATCATCTTCGCATTCTGCATTCTTGTTCTATTTGGTGAGAACATGAGCCAGACCTGACTTCAGGTAAACATGTTGATGAAAAAATGTGTCTGAGATCATACGTCAGCGAAAGCAGACCAGTGACAAGCCAGATAGCTGCATGAGTAGATGGCATGGGCTTGTTTTGTTCAAAGATTGCAAGCGCTCGGCAGGTCAGTCCTGCTTGTTGCATTTATGTTTCCTTTGAGAATTTGATGTTCTCGTGAGCTTTTAAGTTTAAACCTTCCCTTGTTGAACAAGACATGTCATGAAAACACTTGTTTTACTGGTCGCCTACCGGCACTCGGACACGGTGTAGTGAGGACGTCAACCCATCTTGATGCGAACTTGCCTGAGAGAACCATGCGTCTTAAACCAAGGGCAAACAGAAGCAGTCCCGTGAGAAAGAGTGTGACACCAAAGGCCTCCGTTGTTATTCGCAGTAAACACTGTCATTTTGCAGGCCATGCCGTAAGCAAAGCGCCCGTGGCGAAAGGGTTTGGCTCCAGTGCTATAAGTCCGTCCCCTTCCAGGAACACGTAGGCCGGGGACGTGGCCGATCTGACATAGCAAAGTAGAAGTGTTCTTTCAGCGGCTCATGTGTCACAGATCAGCGAAAGCAGACCAGTGACAAGCCAGCCCGGGAGTTGTGCAAGATTTGGTTCCATGGTGATGGCTACATGAGTAGATGGGCTGGGCATGGCCGGTTCAAAGATTGCAAGCTGGCGCCGGCTTAATTCTGCGTGGTGCGGATGAGTGTTTGATCTGTTTCTCTTTCAACGAGACATGTCATGAAGACCCTTGTATTACCTGGCCGTGTGCAAGTTTGTGGTCGCTCTGACCACTCTGACACGATGCAGCGACAGTTTGGCGAGGACATCACAATCCAACTTGATTTGAACATGCCTGAGAGAACTCCCTTTGTTACACCAAGGGCGAACAAAAACAGCCCCGTTACGGGTCAGTCGCACAGTTGTAGATTATTGTAGACAGTTGCAGAGGGTTTGGATCTGAAGTGATGAGTGCACACATACATCCTAAAAACTTGGCATGTCTAAAGCTCCTTTGCCGACTCTGATGTCATGACGAGTCTCTGGGGTTTCTTTGCTGCAATGACATAAACGCTCCTACTTCATTGGATCTTGCTCCTTTGCGCAATCATCTTCGCCATTCTTGCTTTACGTGCTGAGGACACCAAGCAAACTTGTTGTGAAAGTGTCTGAGAACACTGTGTCTCAGATCATGCATCAGCGAAAGCAGACCAGTGACAAGCCAGCCCGGGAGTTGTGCAAGATTTGGTTCCGTGGCGATGGCTACATGAGTAGATGGGCTGGGCATGGCCGGTTCAAAGATTGCAAGCTCGCGCCGGCTTAATTCTGCATGGTGCGGATGAGTGTTTGATCTGTTTCTTTTTCAACAAGACAAGACCCTTGTATTACCTTGCCGTGTGCAAGTTTGTGGTCGCTCTGACCACTCTGACACACGATGCAGCGACAGTTTGGCGAGGACATCACAATCCAACTTGAGTGAGAACACTGTGTCTCAGATCATGCATCAGCGAAAGCAGACCAGTGACAAGCCAGCCCGGGAGTTGTGCAAGATTTGGTTCCGTGGTGATGGCTGCATCAGTAGATGGGCTGGGCTTGTCGAATTCAAAGATTGAAAGCACTCAGCAGCAACGATTCTGATATTTTCGTGAGTAGTTTCCCATTGTTCATAGAATTGGATTATGGGAAAAATTACAGGAAAACCCTATATTTGATGGTAAAAACCATGGTTTCCTGTAGATTTTCCCTTAATCAAGACACCTTGCGTTTCTATCGAGACCCTCCCTTGGGGTTGTGACCAAATCTTGCCATCTTGGCGATCATTCAACGACACAACCAGGACATAGACACTGCTCGAACCGGCCAACAGTGGTAAAAGAGATCCGCCAAAAGGGGGCATAACCCAACATAATTATGTCAGTTTCGAGAGGAAAACACAGAATTTCCAACCAACTATAACTATACATAACTATACTAAGTGACGTGGTCAAATGAACGTCCATCGATTCTGCATTACTGGAAGCGAGGGTGATTCAGAGGTTTCAGACAAGTTGTGCGTCAGATGAAAGCGTTCTGCACGGCCGGGCTGACAGATCTCGACGCTGTGGTGTTCACCCTCAACAAATATAGACGTAACATAGATTACATCATAGTAAACCGCTGTAAAAATACCAAGCGAGACTCAGTCTTCTGTAGGAAGACTTTATTGACAACCATAGATTTCCTTTTTCCCACTGGTTGAGGAGAGATGTAACCCACATTCAACAAGAAATAGGTAAATGTTTGGAGATTTGCACCTAAACCGGCCCTTCTATCGCGAAGGAATTCTCACTATCGTTTGCAGCATCTGCAGCATTTTCCACTGAAAATTTCTAGTTCGCATTCTGCCTCAAAGCTCTTTCCCTTGAGGGTCTACTCAAGCAAGATCAGAGATGACGCACCGCTGACTTCCTCTTCCACTTGGACAAGGCAGAAGTGGCCCAAAGCCGGCCTGAGTTCCAAAGCCTCACCAGCCCAGTTGAAAAAGAAAACGAAGAGTTTTCCGATCAAAGGTGGGGTTTTCCTGCAACAATTCCTTCAAGCCAGTCCGAAGACAAATTCAAAGCCAAATCGGTCCAGAGATTTGGAAGCAAAGTGTGCTGGGTGACATGAGCATCGTGGGTTGAGCATGCCGAGCCATGAAATTGCCGCGTGAAGTCGCCAAGTTCGGAGTGGGATCTCTGGCCGCTCTTGTCCCAGCTGCAAAAAAGAAAGAGGGATGGAGGGAAGAAGGGGAAAGAATACGACACGAATCACACTTTAATCAAGACTTGAGCGGTGGGTGTTCGACTTCTGATTGTGGCCGCCGTTGAAGTCAGGTTCTTAGTTGCAATGCTGAAAAAAGAATGAAAACATATTTTAGCAATAGGATTTTGTGGAATATTATTGGATTTGAGCTGACATTAGCCATCCAAAACATTTGAAAAACGGGAGTTGAACCTGCAAGAACAAGGGTTATGTCGAAATGATTGGTTTTTGTTTGGGATTGTACTCAGCTGTTTGAATGGTATCACACTTCATGGGAATCCCGGCCCCAACCAGTCAGCACAAATGACAGAAGGTATTGGCATGTATTCGCGCTAAGTGGATTTTGCTTCTGCTCTTCCGATTGGACCTTCAAGAAGCCCCCAAACCCAGCTCAGCCGTCTTATTGGGAATCTTGGGATGTGTTTCTGGAGCTCCGTTGTGTGGGTTCTTGGGGGTCCTGGCAAATCTTGTGGAGTTGGTTTTTCGGTTTGCAGTGCGCAGCACAGCAGATTTGGTTGTCAGGAATTCAAGATTCATCAAGATTCACTTCAGAAAAGTGAGCAGTCTGGTCTACAATGTGGTCAGAGTTATAAGTTGATTTGTACACCCCATTCACTATAGTTGTAAGTTGCAAGTGTCATAAACCGTGAAATTAGCTGGCTCCAGCTCTGTGGAAGCAAAGTGGATTCGGATCTGAGATATTCCGAGCTATCAAATGTGGGTAAATAGTGACAAAATGTGACAAATATGGATGATAAGTATGGGTAAAAAATAAAGAGAACTCTGAATCATCCTGGGGGGAAAGGCATTTAATGGGATTTATAATAGCTAGATTTTTGCTCCCCATGCATCATTCGAGATTTTGGGAAGTGTTTTCTATTTCGAGTCATGGGGCTGTTTCAAACACGCGAGGAAAATGCACTAGGACCCTCTGTACAAGAGGCTGCTCAACAAGAAGCACAATGTTTGTGATGTTTGTGCAGCAGATCGACAATTCATCATTCAACAGGCTCCTAAAATCGCCTTTTGGATAAATTTGGTGCATCCGGGCATCTTTTTGGGTCCACGCCCGCCATGGGACGGGAGGTGGCCCATGCACACGAGCTGTTGGATCTGGCCAAAGCGCGAAAATGGCATGAGGCGGTGATTTTTGGCCAATGGCCGAGATGTTTGGGGTTTGAGCAGCACCTCCGTGGTTTCTTGATGTTTCTTGGAAGTGCAGTTCCAGTGAAGTGAACTAACTTGGTATCTATGTTTGTTTTCAAAATAAGCAAGGTTATTCAGTGAATTCACCATGGATTTTCTCCGGATGTGGAACCTCAGCGCCAGTATTGGTGATGTTTCCCATTGTCCGCTGATGTTCCTGGGACGTTTTCTGCAGAGTTGGGATGATGAACCCACCGGGATGTGTGTTCACATGGGAAGCTGCGCAGCACGAGGTGAAGGACTTTGTGAGCAGCAATCCCAGTCTGATCAACGTCCAGGGGCCCAGTCAAGACGACGTCTGATCAAACTCTGATTCCAAACATCAATGCAACCATATTATGGTAATTCCGGAATAAACCCTGGTTGATTAATTTGAGGGCTCCCCTAAAATAGTAAGAATATGTGATGAAATAATAGGCTACTAAAATGATACCCCTACTTTTTTCACAGCCTAGTTGGCAGCCTAGTGGTTTATTCATCCGGGGTTGACTATAGACATAGATGATGTTTACCTTGGGTTTTCTATTATATACTCAATGCATCTCCAACTAGTCCGACTCAATCCGCCTAAGGCGATGTTTTACTTAGGCACAGCACAAATTAAACTTCCATCGTTTTTTGGTCTCCCGGAGGCTACTGGTTGAAATGTGTGACTTCGATTCTTGGTGCTTGGAGGGTAACCCAAGGGAAATGGAGATAGAACCAGGTATAAACAACAAAAACGACGGTCACTTTGAGCAAATACCGATGGACTTACAATATGGCTTTGTTTGAACATGGAGAAACATTACATAGCCCTAAATTTGATGGTTGATCATCATTTGGGGGATGGGTCAAAGGGTCAAAACCTATTATTTCGAAATTTGGGGAATACACATCCGCCATTTCCCTGATTTTTCCCATCCCTTCGTTGCCAAACAGTGGGGTGTCAAAGGAGAGCTGCTAGCCCTGAGGCCCAGCCCTGCGGTCGCTATTCAGCTGGGGGACCTGGAGTTGTTCGGGGCTTTCGGGTGGTTTTTAAAGATCCAAGATGGGGACCCTTGGCTAACTAAGTTGAGGACTTATGGTAGATATTGGCAGTGGATGGGGTTACCCAAGCAGGCTGCAACTGGAGGGACCGGCATCGAGTTTGGTCCCATGGGGCGCACTTCCTGGCATTTTGATAGAGACATTTTTGATGAACCATCACATTTACGGGTGCTCCATTTTCAATCAAACCCAGATGAAAACACATGTTTTTTTGACTTCGGTTTCCGAAAACCCGTGATCGATGGAAAGAGCCAGATGTGAACAACCGTCTCTACATCGATCTCTCAGCATCAAGGCTCTCACCAAGCACAAGTCGCAGAAACCATTGTGCAGCCTCAAAAGATTTCGCCTTGGTGTGCAACAATGAGGATCCATGTGTTAAACCATTGTTATGCTTTCCTCTTTTGGATCATATTTCCATTTTTGGTTAAACCCATACATGGGGGTATGTAAATTCCCACTGTCAGGTACCAACCCTCATGTCATATGTTGGTGATTTATCCCGTTCTCGCCCCATGACATTCCCATGGTTGATTTATCATGCTTTATCTCGATTTTTTACCCCAATCATCCCTTAAAAAATGGCGTAAGTTATCACTATGATATCCCATCAGAGACTTCCTTCAAAACGTCCCTGTGTTGAGGTCCTACACCAGGCTGCAGAAGCAGGCCACGCGGCGGTGGTGCGTTGCTGGGCAAAAAATAGATCGTTGTTTGACTCCTTTTCAATAGTTTAGTAGAAATCTGATATTACATAACAATCAAGCCATGGGTTGACGTCACGTTGGATTCTGACGTTGCCTTGGCGGATTTTTGGGCATTGACTTTGCTCGAACCGTTCAAGGGAAAATCTAAAGTGGAAACTCCTGTGTTTGGAGGTAAAAACCATGGCTTTTGGAGTTTCCCGTTCAAACTTGCTCTAAAACCGATCCATTGAAACTTCAGAGTTTTTGGGTCGTTTCTTGTGGAGTATGATTTCTCTATTCTGAAGGAAACGAGGTGTTTTTTTTGGCGAATCATTGTTTTTTTTTTCAAAGTCTCAGCTGGAGCATCAGATCTTTCCAGGATAGGGCTGGAAGGCGTTGCTTCTGTCATCGGGGTTTGTGTCCTCACCTGAGGCTTTTTGTTGGAACACCGGGCCGATGTGAATGCGAAGACCAGCGGCGGTCAATTTGCATCGGTGCCCTAGTTGCATTGGCCACGGTGGTGTGAAACTACTTGTACGAACGAAGTTGATATGAAATCTGAAAGATGTTGCAGCGTGAGGCTTTGCAAGCGGAAGGGCTCTTGAATTTTGAGATATGCCACCAGGCCCCCCAAATTACTGTACGTGTTTTTTAGCTACTTTTGATAGTTTATGTTGTTTATATACATAGTATGTTGTTTACTGAAAGACTTTTCCGTATTTCATTTTGTTTACAGTAGTTTGTGTTTGCTACATTCATATTTGATACTATACTGTAATATATTTGGGTCTTATTTTATCTAATTCACTAAAGTGTTTGCCAAATAGTATAATAGTAGTGGAGGTGGAGCCCACATCCCTTGATATAAATGGTTTATCCTGTGGTTCTTGCAAAGCCTCTTGGAACGAGATCCATGGGAAGCAGCGAGCCCAATCTCTGTATGGATAGATGTCTATGTCTATGTGTCAACAATACCTAATGCTTCATAAGATAGCAAAAAGAAATATCTTTGCTAAGGCAGATCCCCCTTCTGACATCACCATAGATAATTGCCAATGCAGTTGTTTATCTGCGCTGATTAGATTGGTGGTGCACAATTGAAGTTTAGTTTGGACCTTACAACATCATGGGAGATGCAAGCAATCACACTTGCAAAAGATGTATCAAGGGTTGACAGCTAACACCCTAGAAGACTGCTTGGGTTTCGACCAATGTGATTGAATTTAAGATCATCAAAAAGACCTGAATTAAAAAGTCAGAATGTGCACATAGATCTCAATGGCCCTACCAAGTTTTGCAATCAAGTAAAGATTGCATGACAAGCTAATAGTAACCAAGCAGGGGCATGCAGCACATGAATCTTCTGACATATAAAGAGTTGCAACCTATGTAATGCACATGAAATAATGTACATGGGGTATGTAAGGTCACTTTTGCCCAATCATCAAAGAACAACTGGGTAAAGTCAATCCTACATGCATGTAGCAAGATC
>Ga0126342_10017554_pt1 | contig 12364 bp, 13 predicted proteins | sample Cyp1metagenome_FD_92528 | JGI IMG/M metagenome (GOLD analysis project Ga0126342, IMG submission 92528) | Coral microbial communities from Lord Howe Island, Old Settlement Bay, Australia - Cyphastrea 1 metagenome | ecosystem: Host-associated > Invertebrates > Cnidaria > Coral ... | reverse complement strand
GGGCATTTCTTCCCCTAGTCGGCCGATCGGCCGGTCAGCCGGTCAACCGGGCATTCCGCCGGTCAACCGGGCAACCGCCCCGGTCAGCCGGTCAACCGGGCAACCGCCCCGGTCAACCGGTCAACCGGGCAACCGGGCAACCGGGGAGGGGAGGGGTCAACCGGGATCCGGTCAGCCGGTTGCCCGGTCCGGTCGGCCGGTTACCGCCATACTCGGATTTTCCAATCAAAAATGGTGATTTTCCATAGCTACGTTAAATTACCAGAGGGTACCTTGTAATACAATAGTATACAATAGTATACAGGTGTCCCGGAAAAGTCGGACAAGATAGAAGAATCAATCACGATCAAGATGCTTGAGATCGACTTTCCTATCCTTTTGGCATCAAACACCATCTATGTTTGGTGGATCTGGAGACGTGGCTAGCTTTAAAAAAGCACCTGCTACAACATCATTGTAATTTCTCAACGGCTGCCTTGGTACCACCCAAAACGGATGCTCGTCAGGTAGTCTACGTGCTGAATGAATTGCTTTCAACCGCCTCTTGTCGAAGATGAGGGGCGTATGTCCACTGAAAGGATCCTGGTGGATTATCCTTGCAGTTTTTTTCGGCTTTCCCAGGCCTAAGTGGGTTGGCAAGCGCATTTGACCCCAGGTAACTACCTGGAAAGTCTGGGTACCAAACCATCCAGTGCTTGGATTTCACACAGAAACGGAGCTCAAAGCTTGCCATGTGAAAATTTGAGGAACATATGTTTAAACTGTTTAGAGTTCTTTTTCTCCAGCAATCTGGAGTTGTCTCAAAATTTTGACCACAATTCTAGGTTCTAGCATGTTCTAGCATCATTTCCTAATGCGTTCGCCATTTTGAATGGCCAATCTTGTCATAGGGGATTTGCCCAGAAAAAATGATGGAGGTCAGCGTATTGAAGTATTCAAGGATCTGGGTGCGGTGGCAGAAATCATGGGGAAGATGATGAGAATCCATTGGAATGGGAGTGCCATATTTTCAGAGAAGCCCCCATGGTCGGTTTTTTTTCAGCGCCCTCTAAAGAGGGGAGTGCTGAAACTCCCCCTCAAATTTTGGGTGACAGTTGAACCAGACAATCCTTCAAATATGATATTGTTGGTTATATGGAATGGCTATAATATATAATTATATATATATATATTATACATATATTAATTATATATATAATGTATATATATATATATCAATATGATATCCCCATGATATCCCTATGATCTCCGGTTCTTGAACTCCGATTTCCGACTCTTTTTGGGCTCAGGTCATAGCCTGCCACTACGATGCCAGCAGTGGTGAATTGCTCCCCACGGATCCCGTCGAGACGGTGCCTGGCGCTGAGGGGCAAACCGAAGCGGCGGCCATTCGCATCTCAGGTGGGGGGAGTCCCAGATGGTGGCAATTTATGGGGCCTTAGTCAAGTCTTACCCTCTGGTAAACTAACATAGCTATGGAAAATCACCATTTTTAATGGGAAAATCAACTATAAATGGGTCATTTTCAATAGCTATGTTAAATTACCAGAGGGTAATCCTCCATGTCTACATTTGGGGTTTTCGTACCAGCCAATTGATGGGAATTGAAATGGATTTAAGCCTCAAGAACCGTGCCTTAACGGTGATTTCACCCGGGAATCTTGGTGAGTTGGTGAAACCACCATGCCATGGCCAAAAAAATGGATGGTGACTCAACAGTGAAAACACATCTGAAACATGAACTTTGGATAACTTCGCTACTTAATGAGAATATCTTAAGCGGATATTCAGAAACACCCATAGGGCCCGTGTGGGTACAGAGCTATGGGACTAGGGGGATGATCATACCGTATGATGGCTATGGATCAAGAATGTCTACCTCAAGGACTATGATTGTTTTACGATATACCCTCTGGTAATGACTAACGTAGCGAACCGCTATGGTATAGATGGCCCAATCGAAATAGTTGTTCTAATATTACCCAGCTATAAAATGGTTTACCAGGCCGGGTACATCCATTTTAATGGGTTTTTCTAATTTCGATTGGGTAATCATCATTTCCATATTTTAATATTATTAATGGATAAAACCATATAAAACCCATTAAATAATGATATTTTCCATAGTTATATCAGTTTACCAGAGGGTAATAATGATGAAGTTGTGGTTCATTTGCTACAAAAATTCTCCTGAGCCTGGCAGCCTGGCAGCGTGCGGGGATCCACTGAGTCAGGAGATGGCAAGTTCTTGTACGTCTCCAATCGTGGACATGACTCCATTACTGCGCCGAGTCACCAATGGATGGCTACCCGAAACGGTCGAAATAGACTTTGGGAACTGGTTTAGATGGCACATTTGTAGATTGTTTGCCTATTGAAAATGGTGATTATCCATAGCTATGTTATATAAACTACCAGAGGGTATGTCTCAAAGCCGTTGGCTGTCGACCGCTGTTGATGAATTCAATTTGTTCACCCTCGATCGGCTGAGGGGCCATATTTTAAATTCAAGGACGGCCCACGCTTCCAACCAGTTCTTCGAATAATCCCATTCCCCTGACTCATTAAACTCTTTCACTCTTGCATCGAGCAGGAACGAGCGAAAGCACCAAACTGATAACACTCCACAGGCTGCCTGAGAATGAAGCATTCATTAATCAACAAACTCGTGCATCATCATGCAAGCATTGCTGCTGCCAGAAATGACTCTACCAGCCAATTCATTATATACTGCATAGCCAATTTCTAGTTATCAAACAAAACCACTTATGCTCCTGTAGGTCTGAACTTGCCCTCAGTTGCAGCCGACTAGCCTGCACGAAGGGCACAACTTGAATTTGACATGTTATGGTTTTCACATTTTTTCACATATCTAATGATAGGACAAGAAGGCAATTTCCAGAATTGGATGCTGGAAAAACTGGAAAATCACGAGAACTTTTCATGGTTTCATGTTGATTCAACCAACCTTTGCCGTTTATTTTCTGGGCCAATCTTAAGCCTTAAGCAGATCAAACATTGGGGAGGTCCAACCATTTCGGGCCTTGATGTTTTTGTTCAAGCAATCATAAAGCAACCATATATATATATACATAGATAGATAGTATATCTTGCTGGTTGAGAAACCAATGATGTTGAAAAATGGTTTACCAGGGTTTACCATGTTTTTTTTGGGGGGATCCTTAAGCTGCTTAACGAACATTCCAACTGACCGGAGGTGCTCAGGGTGCTGGAGGATGGTCTCGTAGAACATCTGGAGCCCGTGGCGCTGTGCAGCACGAGCGTTGACGATGGGCGAATGGTCGCCCAGTGGCCACCCAGGGAGTGCCCAAGAGATTTCGTGGCTCGGTGGCGCGTGGTTTCAACTGGGACTCAACTGATGGGACTCAACATGTACTTCTCAGGCATGATTTGAAACATCCAGTTCTCAGAGGGTCCAAAGCAAGCTTGCAGTGGTCGACAGTTGAAGCCAGACGAATGCGCTGAAGATAATTGTTCTATTGTACACGGCCTATTTCTATGGTCATTTAAGGTAGAGTAAAAAAAACAACAATACTAAACACCACAAGAAATATGGCCATGTGGTGGGTCATATGTTTTTTCTCATCCAAGATTGAGGCTCTTTGTTGCAAGGACCAGTATCTCATCGTGGGCAATCAGGCGCCGATTTTTTTGGGGGGTTCTTCAGCGGGGTACCCCAAGTTCTCATCCAAGTGAATCCAAGTTTATTTTGAATGTTACCCTCTGGTTATGTCAAAATAGCTATTGAAAATGACCATTAAGAGTGGATTTTCCCATTAAAAATGGTGATTTTCAATAGCTATGGTAAGTTTATTTTGAATGTTATTGATGTTTAAAACAAAAATCTAAATGGTAATAACATTACAAGTTTATATATTGAATGTGTTTAATCATATTTTTTAATAGGCACACCAATTAATTACACTAAATATTTCACACTCATCTAATGGTGATGAGAAGTTGTATTAAAACTCATACAATAGTTATCATCTATTGGTTATTGACGGCTTTTGACAGGCAAACCAATGAGGCTTGGGGTTGCCCATTTTGGGGAACCCTCACATGGTCATGATTTGAGTTTTGGAGCCTGTGTTGGCATTCCATTGTTCAATTTTGCATCAGGGTACCAGGCTTTTGAAGCCAAAATGGTATGGTATTGCCATGGCTCAAAATGATCAACTCTACAATCAATTCCCCAAAACGAATGATTGAAGATTGTGAAACATATAGCAAACATGGGATATTCATATGAGTCTTTGTATTAAACACTCTTAAGCATTGATCACAATCATTTTTTGATCATAGTACTTCCATGACCCCCAGGCCATGTCATAGTCAGATGTCATTTCGAAGCTGACCTTGGACTTGGCAGAATAGCGATTCCCTGGTGGTCTTGGAGCGAAATCCTGAGCTTGGAACCTTGAGCAAGATAGGCGCGGAGGGACCCAGGGACCTGATGGCGACCTGATGACGATGGAGCGATTCTCAATGATTCGACAATCATAATCTGTGTCAAACATTGGGAGCCACGGCTGAGCTTTGGACAATGATGATGATGTCGTTTTGATGTCTTTGGACTGGTCGAGTTTTGGTCGAAATGATCAATAGACACATCAATCAACCGCATAACTGAAAGTTAATGCAGCATGTTTTGCTGGGTGTATCATGGAGGAAAGTAATTAGATGATGGAAACAAGTTGATGGAAATGGAAAGTTGTTGGAGGATGCAACGGCACCAGCGGCACCAGGTGTTTCAGTCAGCTGCTCGGCGCCCGCCTGCATCTTGCCCTTGTTCTGAGAAAAGGTGGTCGAGATAATTGCAGTGCTCGTATGTTGAGGGGTGGAGATGATGGTTGCTGGTTGGTGAAATCTGTGGCATGGTTAAAACTTGGATTAAGTCCTTTTTCTATCTTTATTCTCGGATTTAATTGGGGCATGGGAATAATGACAATCGTTTTTCCATTGGGGTTTTGCTATACCAGTTTATATGTGTTTTGCTTCCCATGGAATGGGATAGATGACTGCAAACATCCATAAACCACATACAATGTTTTGGACATGGTACATATGTGTGAAAGAAACAAGAAATAACTGGTTTTCTGGGGATCATACCGCGGCATACCCCCATATCCACTGTGGTGAAGCACCATTTCGGTTGTTGGAAATATTCATGTGTTGGTGGCCCATCACCCGTTTACAAAGGTTACAACCCCTGTAATTCGCAGGATGGGTTGCAGCTGTGCCTTGCTGCCCCCACCCATTTGGCTCAAGCTGCAGTATCATGATGCCATGGGCATGAAGAACCCCCTCCCAGTCTGGAGCAACATCACCAGATTGAGACACGAAGGTAAGACTGGGCCCACAAATCCAGTGGTTATCAGTGGTTCCCTTCCCAGCCTGACCACTTCTGGCAGTTTTCAGGGCAACTCACTCCATGAGATTGACAGCTTTGGTCTTTGTCTTTCTGTCGTGCGATGGTGGTTTCGCCACCCGCTAAGAGAGATTCATGACTTCTGGAAGCCAAACACAAGCCTATATGGGAAAAAAGCATACACAATATCTATCTTCACCATGTTCCATCCTCAGGAGCTTATAATCAGCTTCATCAACCAGCATAAAGATCATAAAGTAGAAGGGTAATAACCTCCAGCTGTGGGCTGCGGACACCATTTTTCGGCAGCTCTTTTGGAGGTCGGGGCTGGTCGTTCTGGCTGCAGATCGTAGGAATGCGGTTCCAATGGGGTTCCGATCCCGGCCACGTGGCAATCCAACAGCAGCCAAGTGCCAAGTAGTTGCAGTCACTGGGAAGTGGAGTTGCCAAAGTCACTGATAGTCACTGGGAAGCTGGAACACACTCATTGACTCATCGTGCTCTTCATTTGTGAATTTTTCTGTGTCTTTTTGCAGGTCATTTGAGGATAGGCTGATAGGCTCCCCAGCAAAATCTGTCGATCCCTTGCCACAGGGGATACTCCATCGTTTGCCCCATGCGTTGAGGCTGCAGGCGTGGGATTGTGGTAGCCTCCTCCTTTGAAACAGCTGGATATAGCTGGTTGGTAATGTTCATCCCAAGGATGATCCATGGGTATTGATTCACAACCAACTTAACGGATACTTCATTAACCTTTGTTGATGGTATCCAAATGTATCCGGCAGAAGTTCCCAGTGACTAGACTGGCGGTTGTGTTTGAACCGTGCTTGCTGCAACTCTGGGGATTTGCACCCAAGCTTCTGGATGTTAATTGGATCTGGCTGTGGTATGCTGTGCTATAGCTGGGAGATACGGTGTTTCCGGCAGAAGTTGGGAGAGCGGCCAGTCACAGCCACTGATTCCTCACTTGAGCCATTCAAAATGCTCCTGGTTGATTGGTCACTTGGTCGGAGGTTATACTATGTTATACTAACTGTTACTAACTGGTTTATTGGGGATTGTGATAACCCCCACCAGGGATACGCATTTAGCGACTGTTATGATGGGAAAGGATAGGGGTATTTTTCGTTGCTCACTCAAGATGGTCTTGAACAAGGTGCCGTGAGAGTAGGTTGTTGTTCTCTTCCGTGTGAGGTTCGCTCTATACTCAACCAGCTGTGTTCCCAAAACTAGAAAGTTGTTGACGCAGATAGAAAGTGGCAGGTTGCTTCAAAGTGTTTATTGATGTTTATTGTTTGTTTCCTTTACACCTTGAAGTTGGCATGGAAGTTGGGGCCCTGAATTCACAAACACGCGCAGAAATGATCCACTCAAATCCAGCCATGGTCCAGGAATGACTTTCCATTGGTCAAAATTGGGATGAGAATGCCCAAATCTCATGGCCTATCATCATGGCACCGACTTTCCGCAGCGACATGGGCTATCCTTTGGGCTATCCTTTGGGCTATCCCCGACTTGCTTTGAGCAGATCTCTTCATCCACCGCATCAGACGTGGTGAAGCTAATTCTGCAATATTTCCAAACCATTCCAGAGCCTTTTTTCGGCACGGCAGGCCTCAAGTTTCTGGTCATGGACAGTGAAAAGGAGGGAACCCAACCTGCTTGGATTTCCGTATAATTACTACGGCGGCTATGTATGGCCCAACACACATTTTCACTCAACATTCATTGGATTTTGAAATCCCAAACATTGCAACATGTGCACATCCAATGGTAGCTCTTTTTGAGCCATACCCAAGTGGGTGATGATATTACCTCTGGTCAACTAGCTTTTTCAAGTGGACACTCCACCATTTTTAGCTTCTGATCCATCAACTTCCAACTTCCATCTTACACGATAAACCAATTCCTTGGGGGTTCTTCTGATGCTAAAGCCAATTCAAACACATATGATAATTACTCACTGCCAGTAGATGAGTAAGTCATTGAGAACCGTGGTTTTCGAGGCACACACACAGACACAGAGGCTTTTTCAGTGCTCAACTCTGGACAACTTATCCTACAGTGGTTGCATTCAAAGAGATTTGGCGACCCAGATCCAATGGTCACATTGCTCTTGATCCAACCGCTTGTGCTTCATTAGTGCATCCCAAAAAACTGCGGATGTCAAAGCTTTTCTCCTGAGCACCCCAAAACTGACATGGAACCCAACCAATTCCTTTGGAATATGTCTGCATTTTCAGTTTTTTTCTTGATTTGGAGTTTCTTATGAAATGCCTGCGCTGCCTCTTCTCCTTGAGTTGCACCCCTTATCCGCTGCGGCAGGACAAGTATGACTACTTGTTCAAGTTCATCATTATTGGTCGAGTGGCTGCATTGGAAGCAGAGTCTTCTGAGTTTTTCGGATAGCATAGGCTGCATAGGTGTGAGAAAAATGAGCGATTTGTGCATCAGTCTCATCCCTCTCTCATGCGAACCAATATCTGACGCAGGTTTAAGCGCGAGATTCCGCGAGATGGAAACAACAACTGCTGGTCTAGGAGCAAGATGGAGCAAGTACGTATCAGACATACATAGACCTCCTTGATTGGTTTTTTCGGACTGTAACTCCATTTTGGAGTTCATGGACTGGAGAAATTCTGTTCCCAAGGTGATGCTGGTGCGGGCAAGTGCCGGACACAGACGGAAACCGGTATTTTTTTTCGGGTAGATGAGGAGGCTGAGCTTGAAGCAACTCCACAAACGTAACATGTCTGGGTGGGGTGAAACATGGGTTGATCATGATTGAGTATGATGACTTATAATTTGGATACAATGATACAACTGACAGGAACTACATACAACTGATCAGAATTGTAGCCTGACCCACATCTTTCATGGTTTCAAGTTTCAAATATTCATTCCTTTTCCATCATGACCAGTGGCGAATGCGAGTCGAGGTCCTGTTTACTTCACCAGTTCATCGACAACAAGTGTCCCGACACCCAGCTCAGTCATGCATTGGCATCTCGGCATCTCCGATAAGTTCATCATTACTTGATGTTCTTTACTTGGATATTTATAATATGATTACATAAAAACAGTTACATGTACCACAAGAACTTATTGATGTTCCTTGTATGGTTACATGATGTTACAACACATAGCTGACATAGCAGCTATCATTGAACCTCATACGAATGAATAGCTGGAGCCATGAAAAGCCACCGCCTGTGCTGAGTCAAGAAAGGGTCTTCCCACACCATCGGCGTGGAGTCGGGAGACTCTCTGGTGGGAATGGCACTGGTCCGGTGATAGACCTGATGAATATGTTTATGTATGTTTATGTATATATATAATTATATATATATATGAATATGATTGTAACATATATGGAGTTGGGTTTTTTGTACCTGTACAGCAAAGAATTACCAATTACCATGTTGTCAATGTCATAGATGAAAGAAGTTCGCCCCAACCCGGACGTTGCTCCACACTTACAATCATCATCATCATCATCACCACCATCATCCTAATCATCATCTTTATCTTCATAAGGGATCAAAATTCGCCACCCCCTATGAGCAATATGTAGATTGGGGTAATAACATCATCTTCATCTTCATAAGGGATCAAAATTCGCCACGCCCTATGAGCAATATGTTGATTGGGGTAATAACATCATCTTTATCTTCATAAGGGATCAAAATTCACCACCCCCTGTGAGCAATATGTTGATTGGGGTAATAACATCATCTTTATCTTCATAAAGGATCAATATTCGCCACCCCCTATGAACGATATGTTGATTGGGGTAATAACATCAATTTTATCTCCATAGCCACCTGAAGTCAGACGCGGAGCAACGTCAGGGTTGCAGCGAAGAAGTTTATGCTGTCCCCGAACCACAGCGTCCACAGTTTTTGGGAACCGCCCCTAAGGGGACCCGCATTCTCATGAGGTTCCTATACTCTTTCCATACTGATTTGTTTCCCGGAGTGATAAGGGAAAGGTTATGGGAGAGGGTCCCATCAGCTATGTTTGGCTCATTTGCAGTTCATGTTCAGCATGGCTCACCAGATCAAAGCAATAAAAGAAATCGGACTCCTTTATTGGTGGTCTTCCTTCTCCATTCTCCAAGCAGGCAGAAAAGACAACTGGCAAGCATCGAGTTGTTCTTAGCTAGCTTAAAACTATCTTGAGCAGTGCGCATTGTAGCAACGGGATTGCATATGGTACTCGTCATGACACCCCATTTTGCATTTGGTTTACAGTATACTGGATTTATCAGTATTTGGTATACATTGCTTATATCTTTCCCCATATCTGGTATACCCCTGTCATCTGTTGGATTCCAGATTCCGTAGAAAGTGTAAAAGTCGAGACTCTGCAGGAAAGCTAATTTAAATCAATCCACTGCGATCTCCTCAGCACCATGTCTATAATATATATAGTAATATATAATGGTTATTACCCTCTGGTTATGACCAACATAGCCATGGTATAGATGGCCCTAATCGAAATAGATGGTTTACCGAACTTAAAAATGGTGATTTTCCATGGCTACGCTAAATAACCAGATGGTAATATTTAAACAGGTCCATGTTGAAATATGATGCTTGATGTCTATGCATGGTTAACTTTACAAAATTCTCTGTGTGTGTGCGCGTGTTGTGTTCAGGTTTGGCTCCAAAGTCATCACTGTTGGAGGTGCTGGTGGAAAACTGTGGATGGGTTATGTGGTTTTTCTGGTTCTGGTGAATGATTTTTGCCAACAAAAACTGGCTTGTTCAGTGATTCTTGCAGGTTATTTTCGGCAAAAATGGGATGTTCATTGATTTTGCAAAGAACAATGGGATTGAAACAGCATGTCATCAACATCAGAGGGACTTTCAATAACACAGTGGAATGCATAGGGATGGGTCTATACCTATGGGACCATTGGTTGAAGGGAAGTAAAATGCGTCCAAGAGCCGTTTCGGTGTGATCCGCAGTGTAGTAGTTGAACTTAACTACCCATAAATCTCATGAATTATGACTGTTTCGATGATGGGAACTCGAAATGGCAATAAGTTTATATATGTTTATAACATATATTGTGAGAATGTTTTTTTTTTAAGATGGGGATGTTGAACCTGTGTATTTACTGTAATGAATCATTTATTCGTGTGCATGATTCTCCTCTGCAACCGTCCCATCCTCTGCAGTGGCAGGTCGGAACATCAAACTGCAGATTTGGGACACGGCCGGGCAGGAGCTGCCGCGATAAAAACTTCACCGCTAGATGGGTGGCAGGGACATACTCCAAGAAGCAAGCTCTACGGGAGACGGGTGTTTGGGACATGTTTCCTATTGCCTGGTGTGTTGTCCCTTGCTCCAGACCGAATTTCGACGCTTGCTGCGTGATGAGGTTGTTATGATGTTGCCAGCCGTCTGGCTTTTTAGTTTCTGCAGGTAGGCAAGGCTTTTTTTCCACCTCATCCAATCCCTGCTCAATTTTTTTAGTCCTCAGGCATGGTGTTGCATCGTTGGATAGTGGTGGTTTCTATGCTCTGACTGCAAGAGTCTTGCAGGGCAACAACTTTGCCTCCGAGGTTGCCCGTGCATGTGAACATTCAGACCTCAAAGGCACAGAGGATCCAAGCAGGATCAAGTGTCCACACGAAACCATTTCCACCAAGACGTAGCACCCGCACAACCTGCCACTTTTGGCATCTCTTAGACCCTCATTGCTGGCAGAAGCCTCGACTGTTGCGGTTCGCGTCACGTCGATATTCGCGTCAGCAACAGGAGACTTCCTTGCTGTTGGGGCCTTAAGTGCAGACTTCCTGGGCGGCACTATTTCAAGCGCCATCGCCACCTTTGATGTCGAATTCCTTGCCAGCCTGCCTCCGGCTCCTGCTTGCTGGAGGCCGTTGAGGCTGACTGGCTGGCTCAGATTGCTGCCGTTACCATCAGCAACACCAAGACCGGTGAGAAACTGAAAGAGATTTGGTCTTTGCCGAAACTGAAAGCGGAGAGGCAGGCATGGCAGCACTTGCTGAGGAAAAACGCTGAGTTTGCTTGTGGGATACTCTCAAGGGTTGAGTCCTAAAAATTGGCGGAATTCTTGGCAGCTTTCTTTTGAAGGGTTTTCGCAGATCCGTGCTTTGCAAAATGTCAGGTGCCTCTTCGGATATCGTGTGCACAAAAATTTCAAGCAGTCACCTCAAGCAGGAACAGTGTTTTTCAAATTGCTGTGCAAACTTGGCGTAGATGCGCTGAAGATTTAGATTTACTGGTGGAATTCATCAAGACAGTTTTGCCAGCGGAAAGACTGCTAGAGCTATGGCGAGTGTTGGTTTCCCAGCCATTGGCTTTGACTATCCTTTCGGCAAGTTCCCCGGAGACTCTTGTCCTTCTGCTGAACATCTTGCCAGAAGGGTCAGAGAAGGTTGCGAGTTTATCCGCAGAACACGGATCTGCCCTCAATGGCCAGATCTGCAGCCTTGGGCAAGGCCGACAAATGTCGATGTTGGCACGACCGCCAGAATTTCTGCATGGTGAAGCAGTATCTTGTGGTTCTTGGTACAGGCTGGGCCGCCAAGGATCCTCACCGAACTTCAGGGCTGTGAAGTACACGGTGGAGGTGACGGAAAAATCGACGAAGTGAACTGTCCCAGCAAGAAGTAGCTGCCCGCAAGGTCCAGGTTGGAAACGATTTTGTCGATATTCATAGGATTTTCGATATATAGGCTTGAATAGTGAGGTTTGTGCACTACGAATTCTACATTTTCCATCCTGCAGTGCCCATCAAACTTCTGAAATAAACCGAATAGCAGTTTTCGCGGCACTGCGGCGCTTGGGTCGAGCCTTCAGCTGTCCATTGATGGAAGCCTGGCAGATCCTGGCGGTGTGGTTTCAAGCTTTCCATTGCTTCCGCTGCTTCCACTGGGAACCCGTCATAACCCGTCCTGTCCTAACAGTCCTAACAGGATTATGGATTGATTATGG
>Ga0126342_10017553_pt1 | contig 12365 bp, 8 predicted proteins | sample Cyp1metagenome_FD_92528 | JGI IMG/M metagenome (GOLD analysis project Ga0126342, IMG submission 92528) | Coral microbial communities from Lord Howe Island, Old Settlement Bay, Australia - Cyphastrea 1 metagenome | ecosystem: Host-associated > Invertebrates > Cnidaria > Coral ... | reverse complement strand
CATGATATTGGTAGGTTATAAAGGGGTAGCATCTCAAATATTCCCATCATCATTATATCTGGAATGTGTTCAGATTATATCCATAGTATTTCCACATATATTGGTAATTCATGATGTTGGTAGGTTATAAAGGGGTAGCATCTCAAATATTCCCATCATCATTATATCCAGAATGTTTTCATATTATATCCATACTATCCCCATTTAGTGGTGACCGAGCTGTGCGCTTTGACTTTAGGCTACGGCCCCTCGGAGATCTCGGTCGTCTGCACCGGGACCTATGTGGAAGCGGGTGACGTGATCACCATCGGCGCTCCCCTGCCCACGTGACCCGACCTTTGTACCGGCCCTGGGGGGTGAAGAACCAAGGTGAACCAACTGACTGGATTTTCAATGGTAAAGCAATGGAATGGTAACCATAGCCCCTATAAAAATGGTGACTGGGGGATGGTGCAAATGGCATAGTTTTAACCACATTACTTTGGATATCTTGAGATCTAAACTTGGCTTAATCTATGAGTGTCGATAGGGTTAGAAAGGGGCCCAACCCCGGTGAGGTGTAAAACGATGCTGGGTGAAGTGAATTTTCATATATTGAACAGATATCTTGAGAATTCAAATTAGTACATATACATTGTAGTGATGTTTTGCAAGTATGGTGAGGATGGATACTAAGCAGCAAGAAAACTTACAGTTTACTGATTTGTAGGGTTGAACAAGGGTATATAGCGGTCACGTAAGTTCGTCATGAGCAATGACTCTGGCATTTTATAAAACCCTTTGGGGAAATTGACAGTTTTCCTATGGAAAAATTATAACATTTCTATGGAAAATGGATGAGCAGGACCATTTACAGATGATTTACCTAATTATTCAACATCACCAATTTCAATAACTATGTTGAATGACCACCAGAGGGTACTCTACCATCTCATGACATCTCTTGACTCTTACGCTATATCGCTTGCAACCAGACAACATCGACTATTTCTTTCTCCTTTCCACCAACTTCACCATGATCTTGCGGGACAAAGATGAGCATTCCAACATCTATGATATCTATTAAAACTATTACCTTGCCATCAAGAAAACAAAAAGACTAGTGGATTTTGGTGGAAGTTTGCATGGTTGCGGGACAAAAAATGGCTGGAAATCGAGATCGATTTCCCATTCCCAAAGTTTTTCCCCCCTGTCCACCTTTGGGACCTCAGGTATCAGTGTCACATCTTGGACCCCGAGACCTTGACACCGGTGGAAAGCCCGTCCACGCGTGGCGTGCTCTTCGTGGGGGGCATCGGCTTGGCACGGGGATATCTGGAGGAAGAAGAGAAAACCAAGGCCAGTTGCCAGGGATGGATTGTTGATTTTGGTCGAGTTTTACATAGTTCTGCCACTGGATTCTTGGATATTCTTGGTGATGTTTCGAATTTAGATGAGTTTAGATGAGTTTAGATGAGTTTAGATGAGCTTTGTGAGCCAGAAAAAAACCATGCTTTTGGTCAGAGACAAAAAAAACCATGGGAAGTTCCCTGGAGGCGAAGTTTCTGGACCATCCCCAGCTGGGTCGAGACGCTCTGCACGATCCGTTGTGGCCATGGGCCATGGGGCCCTGGGGGTTTCCTATGGGGAACCCCAGAATCCTATATGTACATATATTATATATATATGTATGTATACACCATCAATGGGATTTACTGTAATGGGGATATTGTATATATAATTAATTATCTGGGGAAATTATAACGACCTCACGTCGCGACCGAAGCCTGGAATCATGTTTTTTTTAAGGGAAATCATCCCCAAGTGGCCCAACAATTCAGGTTAGTGAAATATTATAATTTACCCAGACAATTGGTTATTATCAATGCGAAAAGCCATGGTTTGGGGTACCCATATTTTGGGAAACCCCGCATATATGCGGACTATGTACATGGAGATAGCAAATAGGGGCCAAACATGTGGAAAGTCAGCAGAAATAGTGATATTAAAGCCAAACAAAATAGGGTGCAGACAGCAGATGAAGGACATAAAATCTAGAAGTCAGAAATCATGGTGATTTCATGGGGATTGTGTGATAAAACCATTCGTTCGGATGCTGCTCTCAGGATGACAGGAGGGAGTTTCCTGCATGGCGGAGATTAATGCCTTTTCGACTACGTAGCAACAATGATGGAATAGTGAATAGTGAGCAATCGTGAGCAATCACCACCGAACGTATTTGCAGTGTGGAAGCCCAAAACGTGGAAGCATGGAAGACTTCACTGAGTGTGGAGTAAAAATGTGGGATACTGCATGGTTTTAAGCGGCACATCCCAGTTATGTAATAAGATTCAGTAAGTGGTTCATACGGAATGTCCACAATGATTTACCCTCTGGTAGTTTAACATCGCTATAGAAAATCACCATTTTTAATGGGAAAATCAACTATAAATGGCAATTTTCAATGGCTATTTAGTTTACCAGAGGGTATGGATATTTACTGTATGACATTTATATAGACCATATATTGGTTGTGAGCCGTGTTTACACAAACTTGGGTGGGCATCCCTGTGGGGGCTTTCCGAAATATTCTTGGGCTCCCCAAAACCATGGTTGTTTCAATACTAAAATCGTCTAATTTCGGATTTGGGGGGTACCCTATTTTAGGAAACCCCCGTATCTTTAGAGTCACTTCTCAGTCATAAAAAGTGTCCTCCCCAGATCTACAACACGGGGGACCTAGCAGCGTGGGACGAATTTGGACGCATCCATTACCACGGCCGGACTGATTGGCAGGTGCGGGATGGAGAAATGTGGAATTCAGCAAACACCTGGATATAGTGGATAGATAACGAGCATACATAGTTGGTGAATACGGGTTGGTAGATTCAACCATTGTTGTTTTGAGCGTACCTGGTATCAAGCTTAGCAGTGTCAAACACCTCCATGAATATCATGAATAGAGGGGTAGATTTGGAAGAGTGGACGAACTCTCTGATCGGTGAAGGTGCGCGGAAGGCGAATTCATGAACTCTATAATCATCTGGGTAATCATGGTTAGTAGGGAAAATTATCCCAATATAGCCTTATTTCAGACTTATTTCAGACTTATTTCAGGTTATATATAGTGGAGTTTTGATTAATTTTCCCAGAATCATATTAAAAGTCATACTTTTTCCCTTGAACTTGGAACTCGTCAACTGGTGGATGGCAAACAAATACAAACAATATAAAGTGGCACCTCGCCTCATACGAACATGGAGATGCGATCAAGAGCATGGAATTTGTCATATTGACTTATTTGACTTGGTGTCCTCACATTTTGGGTGTCCCTGAAATGGGGGTTTCCTAAAATTGGGTTACCCCCAAATCATCCATGTTCATCGGATTTTCCATTATAAACCATCCAGTTATTGTACCCCCATAACTATGGACCCCCCAAAATTGGTTTCAAGATGGACGAGTTGTCGAGCGCAGGTGCAAGTGAGAGGTATTCGCATTGAGCTTGAAGCTCTGGAGCAAGCCCCTGGGCTAGATCCGGGTGAACCATGGCTGTCGAGCTGTTGAAGGAACATGAAGTAAGCGTTAGGCACAGGACGGGACAGAACATCAGGTGGTAAGTCCGGAAAAAGATAACATGTTTCTGGATGTTCCTGGTGTGTTTTGGCGCTACAGAATATAGAACCGCTGTTTGTGGCTGCAGATTCGGCTGGGGATCGCCTTATGTTTCCTCATGGAAGTGTGAAGCATCAGTTATTGTTAATGTCAACCCTGGATTGATAAACCATTTAATTAGGAGGGGTACTCCCCAGTGATAATCTGATAATCAGATGCTACTTCAATTCAACAGCCGTTTGGGGTGTATTGATCCAGGATTTGGATGGCTGTTGATCCTTTAAAGAGCCTTAAAGAGGATCTTTCTAGAGACTTCAACCGGAACTCCATGTGACAAGAAATCCCCAATTTGACCTCAGGGGCGCCGAAGGATTAGCTGATAGCTGATAGCTTGAAGAGGTGTTTAACATGTGTGAATTCATCATGAATTAAATTATTATATAAACACCTTATTCATACTGACCCCTTGTTGATCCTTGTTGTAAAAAAAGTTGGGTGAAACATGGTGAAACACTCGCCCCGAACACTCGGGTCACTGCCATGTCCCCTTCCGAGGCAATTACTGCTCTTCCAACGGTCAAACACTGCGAAGCGCGGGTCATCGATGATCGTTTGGTGTCGCGGCAGAAAATATATTCGTGAATAAACCGAGAGAGAACTGCCAGCTATGATTATTTGAAGTACTACTAGTACAGGGTGGCTTTTGAAGTTATTTGCAGTTAGTTGGTTCGTTCAAATCTCCAGTTGGATGAATACGATAAAAACATGTTCTAACTGACTATCGCAGTAGTTTTTGAGCTGCCGAAACACAATAGTCAGAAGTCAAAACACTGAAAACAATCCCCAAGCTAATTGATTTCTGGTCTAGGAGACCCCCATTGGTCATCTAAGCTGATGAATGAGTACACGTTCTTGGCCCCAAGGCCTTTTTTTATTGGTGTGCCATTCCAGCTGGGACGCCGTTAAAAACGCTCCATGGAACATTTGCCTTCAAAACTGGGTGATGCTCGGATAGATATTCTGGTTGGTGCTTTGGAACATGATTTTTATTTTTCCATTCAGTTGGGAATGTCATCATCCCAACTGACGAACTCACTCCATCATTTTTCAGAGGGGTAGGTTGAAACCACCAACCAGATTATTATTAACCATCATTAACCATATAATAACCATGAATATTAACCATATGATTATGATTAGGTTGAAACCACCAACCAGTATTGGTAAATAGATCAAACATGAAGCTTTGGGTAGGGTGTTGATCCAAACACTGGGGAAACCCATGGCATGCACCATATCGTTTCACTGGGTTGTTCCATTCCTATTGACCGTTGGGCAGGATCATCCATGATCCCCCACTTGACGTTCATATCATGTTCAAGGACTCAAGGATATGCTTTATTTCATGACTTATCACCTGTTTCCTCTTCAAATTGCCAGAAAATCAGGTGACAAAGCCCAAAATGCTCCAATTGTCCAATGATTTCTGATACTAAATCCCATCTATTCTCACTAAACTGAATACACTGGAGCCAGACAGCCCCATTTTTCACCCAGAGTTCGTGGCTGCAGGTGCTGTTAGTCTCTGGCGAAGAAAGCTCTGAAGCGAACCTCAAGTCCACCGCAGCGGCCCTGGGCCGTGGCTATGTGCTGAGCCAGGTTGGAGCTGACTCCGATGGAAAGCATAAAGGGTGGTACATTGCCAAAATCGATAAGTATTCTAGATACCCCCCTTAACTCTAGGAGTAACATGTATAAACCATTATAAACCCACTTAGCTAACGAACTGGGGCACCACCCTGTAGGGGGTAATGTTAAGGTAATGGGGAATGCTTCGTGAATGGCTGGTGAAGGATGATGGTTGAAGTGTTTTGGCCAAAAATGACCCCGAAATCTTCACATCGCTCACATACGGACAGATTGTGCATGGCTAGCATGCTGATTTCAGTGTGCTTGTGGGGCTCATAGTTATAATGAGTTAAACCCACATACATAAAATCATATAATATATTCATAATTATATATATACATAATTATATATAAATATTGTATATATATATATATATATATTTATGTATATATTTATTTATCATATTGTATAATAATTACACAACAATACGATAATCCAACATTCTCAAAAAAGAACAACTTGATCCTCCAAGCGCTACACAGAGCGATTGCTTCAAGGGATCACAGCGCGGCAGGTGAAATTTGTGGATGTCGACGCTTGGAAGTTCAACACCTCAGGGAAGCTCCTTCGAAATGTGGTGCCGTTCGAGGTGCTTCGATGGGGCGGCTCAGATTCGTGTTGCTGTTTCAAGGGCATTTAAGATATTATACACAGAAAAATTGGTATTTATATTATATAATATATATATATGCATATTTTGGCATTTACAATTTGTGGTTCGGTTTTTTGTATTTATTTGGTTAAAAAACACTGTCAGTTCCAGCTATCACATAATAATATTATCGTGTGGAATCATTCATTTCAATGTCGTTGTGCGCTTGGAAACTAGCCAAGATGCCCTGGCTTACCCCCATGGTTTAGCTGGTGAACACCCTACAATTCGCCCTACTATATCATGGTTTGAATGAGTCCCAACATGATGGATATTAACCATTAATTATATTAATTACCCCCTCATTTATGGCAAATCAGTCCCAAAATGATGGAGATTAACCCCTTATTTCAACTTATGCAATGTGTTATTTTCCCAGTGAGGAAACCTCGGGGCTGCTGGGAGGCACCGGTGGCACAGAGAGATGCATGGGAGGCCTTTGATAAAAGCGGCGCCAGCGAATTGGAACAGGACTCGGTGTTTTTTGGGGGGGACATCTGGAAAATGTGGAAAGAAACTTATGGAAAATGTGGAACATCTATGATCTATAAACATTGGATTGGTTTAAGGGAAATTTTGCAGGAAACTCAGTTGATGCGAAAAAAACTATGATGTCATGTGAATTTTCCCTCAGATCAAGCCAATGAGTCACAACCCTTAGCAAAAATGTTGTTGTGAAATGTTTAAACACAAAACTCCTGCAACTTCCGGCCTGGATTCGGTGCCTTTTCCGATCCGTGACTGTTTTGTTGTCCCGAATTGGGATCAAATTCATGTGACATCATGTGAACATCTGGGCTGTTCAAGGTGTTTTTTGGACTACAGTTTTTTGGTTCCAGTTTTAATATCTTTAGATTTTAGTGTCCGTATCTAGTCGTTCTGTATGATGTGTTTTGCAATGGGCAATCCACCATGTGTGAATTTGCATCCGTGAGAAACATATTATCATGGATCGATCCCATTTTCGGGGGATGAGAATCCATAAACCCCAGCTATTTTGAACCAGGGAATTCCATGGGGTTTGACCAGTCCCCGTATCATTCATCGCCAGGAGATAGCCCAGTGCATCGCGCCACAGGCCCTTGAAATCGCCCAGGGAATCCTATAGTTTTAACTTTGGGGATTGTCGTCTAACGGAAAATGCTGGGACCTTAATATACAGCTTAATTCATATATTAAATATATTAATTAATGGAGTCTGAAATTCCAGGCAGGTATGTATGATCAGAATGGAAAAAGACAGATAATTGGCAATTCGCAGCGACATTTGACCGCGTTTTACTGGTGATATCGGCAGCAATTTGTGTTGCACCGACTGAGGTGAACATCAGTTGCGGTTTGAAACAACTTCAGAGGTGACCTTTTTACACGAGTGTGCCGTGTGCATCCATCGTTCGAAGAACATTATATAATATGGATTAGCCTCTGGCAAACTAACATTATGGAGGTTTCCTAAGTCATGCTGGTACCCCCAGTCATCATCCATCTTATTTTCGGATCTTCCATGGGATTTACCATGAAAAAGTGACCATCCAGCTATGGTACCCCCACGACTCAGGAAGCCACCAGTAAGCAACAAAAACCAGCAGTGATCCGTCGACGGATCATCCCTTGAGACCTATTTTTGGGGGGTTTCCATAGTCATGGGGGTACCCAAAAATGCTTGGTTTACCCTCTGGTGAACTAACATAGCAATGGAAAATCACCATTCTTAATGGGAAAATCCACTATAAATAGCCATTTTCCATTGCTATGTTAGTTCACCAGAGGGTACATGGAAAATCCCAATCTAAAATGGATGATGACTGGGGGTAGCGGCTAGCCCTATGACTCAGGAAACCACCTTCTTTGAAGTCTAGATTTTAAGTGGAAACCTGAACCTGGGTTTGATAGGTTGATATACATCAATTCTCCACATGCTTTAAGCAATTTCGGTGGAGGAATAACAAAAAGGCTTTCTTCCTGCGCACAAGATTCGTCACCGATATTTCGTCCGGTGATCCCAAATCAAGTGATGAATTGGTGTACAAAAAAGTTTGCTAAGGTTTGCTACCTCTAAATAATCATCACTTTTCCATATTTTTTTCCATAGTTGTGCCATACTTTTCCTATAAACATCTATAAACACCTGTAAATTGTGGGTGGTCAATTCCCCATTTTTCACAGAACCGGAGGTGAGCGACTTGGACCGGTGGAGCGTCAACTCACATTTCATGGAGGCTGGGAGAGGGTTGAACTGGCGGGAAAAAGGTACCCTTCAACACCTCCCCGTAAATAGTTATCCATTATTCATCATTATTCATGAACTAAATCAGATCAAATCCATATGTTGGATATGTTTTGAAGCGTTCATCTCCATTTTAGCTGGGATCCCCGTTGAACTTGGGCACTCCCCCGCCCTTCTCGCCTCGGAAAACGTCAGGACTTGGGCATTGACTCAGGAGGCTTCGGACGCCTCATCTCGCGCATGCGACAGGGGAAGGGCAAGTTGTGCCAGGTGAATCTGCAGATGCTCTTCGAGTATCCCACGGTGCCTGAGTTGACGTTGAGAAGGTTTGTGAGTTTTGACTTTTTGGAAGACAGATGTTCTGAAAATTACGTGGAGGATGAGGGTGACTTAAGCATAAATGAAGTCAATTTGCAGTGTGATCAGTGTGTATGTGTTTGTATGGTGGTTTCTGGCTGGGATCGCGGTGTTTTTTGATGGTGGTCATATTTTTTTCCAGATGGTTGTCATTTTCTTTCATATATTCTTCGATATCTCCCTGCCCATTTTGGTGATGGTCCCCCTCCCAGCTGCCCCGAGATCCACGCCCTGGCCTCTCACCTCCATGCCGTGGCCGTCTCCGACGTTGACGACGCCGTGGTTTCCGACGCGGAGGACGGTGCCTGTGGCGCCGTGGCGGCCGCAATTCTGGAGGCGGTGGAAGCGCATCCGCACCGCGTGGCATGGGAAGATGGATGTGAATCCAGGACGTATCTGCAGATCTATCGTAACTTGGATGATTTGGATGGCTTCTGGTTGAAACATGGAGAAAGAGATGTGGAACCCAAATGTAACCCATTTATCGAAACTGGGTGAAATTGAAGTGACATTTGGGTTAAGGGCGTCGAGGTTTGGTGGAGTTTTTTCATGTTATTTCTTGATCTAGGAAATGGTGGAACAAAAATGGTGTGGACAGATATCAATGTGGGGCCCCCTAGTTATAAGTTGATTTACAATCCCATCTAACTATGGTTATAACTACCATAAACCCTAGTGAAATTGTAGTTATGTTCACCAACTTAGCTATCTTGGGGGCCCCACATTGTATCAATGGGGGAATGATCATTTTTGGTCATGAAACCTGCGATTTTTTTGACCCGGTGACATGGTGATTTGGTGAAATTTCACCTATCGGAAGATGCCAGTTTTGATCGATCAGCTGGGTTTGTCGGGGACCCCTAATTTGATCTCAGAGTTTATTCATCGGATGATATAATCCAGATGTTCCATTACCCTGGGTTTACCCTATGGTTTACCATAGGAAAATGGTGATTTAATGGTTAACAATGGTGAATAATGGGATATTCATGGAATATACCCTCTGGTAAACATACAAAAAGCTATTGAACATGGCGATTTAGTTCGTTGATTTTCCCATTAATAGCATTGTGATGTTCAATAGCTATGTGGCTGTTTACCAGAGGGTACCTGGTTGGTGGTTTGGAATGAATTTTATGTTTCCATTCAGTTGGGAATAATCATCCCAGAGGGGTTGAAACCACCAACCAGATACCAGTTTGGGATGGTTTGGGGGGTATCTCCTATTGTCGGGCACACTCATGTTTCGGGGAAATTTGGGGATATTGCAGCAGCTGGAGTTGTAGGAGGTACAAGGCCACTCCTGACTCGAATCTGAGATGGTCCGCATTCCATACAGGGCAATTATCTCCTATCAAATCTATGTCAAATCATGTCAAGTCATCCTAAAAGAGATCTATAATTATAGAATATCATAGAATATCATAGAATATCATAGAGTATCATAGAATATCATAGAATATCATAGAATATCATAGAATATCATAGAATATCATAGAATATCCATCTCTGGCACTTGAAGTTACCATATATTTCTTAAGGGAACTCGACTCAGCCGTCATCGTGACTTTCACCGAGGTATGGCCCTCGGTTACCAGCGCTTGATTCGTTCGAAGATGGCGGCCGCAGCGCCGGCACAGTTGGTGGCTGTGTGGATTGAAGGATTCGGGCAGCAGATGGCGGCAACTCGGCAAGTTGGGGATGCTGCCATGGAAAAATCCCTGGAATGATGATCTGGTTGGTGGTTTGGAACATGAATTTTGAATTTTTCCATATATAATTATTGGGAATGTCATCATCCCAAGTGACGAACTCATATTTTTCAGAGGGATTAAAACCACCAACCAGTGATGATATGGCTGGTGAATGTGTATTCCCCCAGTCATACCCATCCCCATCCACATCCATCCCCATATAACTCTTGGCAAATATGAAGACAAGTTTGGGGTGAGTCCAGCTCAGAAACAACCATCAAAAAGCTACGTTTATTGCATCTTCCTAAACATCCACTTGGAGCTTCGATGGGTCGGATTATATATATGTTCGGATTATTCTTGGGAAACCTCTGGTTTTTGTTACTTGATTGTTTGCCTGTCGCCTCCCTTCATTTCTTTCCTTCGTTCATCTTCGTTCTCTGCTGCGGACGTTTCGTGACAGGCGGTGTTGGGAATCATGCTGGAAGCCCAAACTTTTTGTGTGGTAAAGAGCAAGGAAGAGTTGAAGGTGCGGGAGACAGTTGGGAGGGAGCAGCAGAGCAATTCACAAGGTTTATCCTCATCCTCCGATAATCAAACATGGCTTGCTGGAAAATCCCCCATTCATAGATGGTGTTTCCATCTACAGGGGATTTTCCACTGCTGGGTTTGATTCCCGAAGGGTAGAAGTTGAGCTTCCTTGAAGTTTACGATCTTGAATGGTTTGAGTTGCACGATTGACAGAGTGTGAGTGTGCGGGGATGGATGGAGTCCCATTATAGGAGTCCCATGATGGAATGGATGACCATACTTCGGTGTTTTGACCATGGCATGTGGCACATGAATACGGGCAGGTCTGGAGAATTGTCAAAAAATGTCAAAAATCAAAGATCTCAAACCCATAGGATCCATGTATGCTATATATGGTAACATTTACCATCAATATACCCCAAATGTTCGCATATATACCATACATGGATCCTATGGGAAATTGTGATGTCCAGATCTTTTCTGGGTTTGCGCATGAAATCTTGGCCACTTTTTTTGAACATCCACCAGAAACAGTCAACTTCTATATCTGCATCCGAACTCAAGACGTCTGACCCATTTTGACCCATTGAATGGGTTGGATATTTGATCCAGGATGTTTTGGTATATGTTTTCCACATGTTTTTCCACGACATGCTTTTCCATAAGTTTCACTGGGACCGGCACCGAGACGCCCGTTTCCGACGTTAGGCATTGAATCCCACCATCTGCTTGGCCCCGAAATGGGTGAAAGACACATGTACTGAGGCTGGTTCAGTTGGTGGAAAAGCGTTGGGAATGTTGGAGTATATTTATGGGTGATGGATGCATATAGTACCCCCAAAAAAGATGGAAAGGCGATTTGCCATAGTTTATCACTGTTCTAGGACGGAGGAATTTACTGTTCTATCTTTTTTGGGGCGCTGGGGCGCTGGCTATGACAAAAAGTTTAACAACGCCCAAACCATTGCAACAAACAGCAATGTCGAGGGTACGTTAGCGATTGTGCGCCTGCATGGCTGCGTCATCACGGCGATCACCATAGAGGAGTCTTATCGTTAAACCATCCGGTAATCATCTATAGGGGGGATATCTTGACCCAAGGCACCAGCACAAACGGGTATGGATCAACATCAGCCAAGAGACAAGCCGAAATGGTGAGATAGAATGATATATATATATAGATATAGATAGATCGATAGATAGATAGATTGATTGATTATCAAAGATGCGACAAGCAATATCTCCACATTATTTAGACTAGATAAGAACTGGCTATACCCCAAAATTGGATGGTTTAGTAGCAACAATGGCCAAAACAAATCGTCCGCTGCACCATAAATGTATGTATACCGTATGCACATAATATCACATACCAATGTCAGACCAACTGTCAAAACAGCGTCACATACCATATATATACCAGTCTACCAACATATTCGTACGTATACATATACATATAACATATATACATATAACATATATATATACATATGTTTCAGTTGGTTGAGACCTACTAGACCAGTATATATATATATATATGTATATGTATATATATATATATATATTTGGATATGTATATATATATATATATATATGTATGTATATATATATATATATTTG
>Ga0126342_10017552_pt1 | contig 12365 bp, 11 predicted proteins | sample Cyp1metagenome_FD_92528 | JGI IMG/M metagenome (GOLD analysis project Ga0126342, IMG submission 92528) | Coral microbial communities from Lord Howe Island, Old Settlement Bay, Australia - Cyphastrea 1 metagenome | ecosystem: Host-associated > Invertebrates > Cnidaria > Coral ... | reverse complement strand
ATGTTGAAAAAGTGCACGCCGTTGTTGCGCGAAGCACATTTCGAAGTCAAAATGTACAAAGCACACCAGGTCCGGAGCACTTTTAGAAGTTGAGATGTTGAAAAAGTGCACGCCGTTGTGGCGCGAAGCACATTTCGAAGTCAAAATGTTCAAAGCACACCAGGTCCGGAGCACTTTTAGAAGTTGAGATGTTGAAAAAGTGCACGTCGTTGTGGCGCGAAACACATTTCGAAGTCAAAATGTACAAAACACACCAGGTCCGGAGCACTTTTAGAAGTTGAGATGTTGAAAAAGTGCTCGTCTTTGTGGCGCGAAGATCATTTCGCAGTCAAAATGTACAAAGCACTGCAGCCTCGGAACACTTTTGTAAATTGAGATGTCGAAAAAGTACACGCCGTTGTTGCGCGAAGCACATTTCGAAGTCAAAATGTACAAAGCACACCATTCTCAGAGCACTTTTGGAAGGATGTGGTTTTGTGTGGCAGGCGCAAGGGGTTTTGCACCCTGCCAAAAGTGAGCAAATCGTGAGGGTTCTGTGGCATTTCAAAAAACGATGGCAGGCGTGGGACTTTTGAAGAGGATCTGCAAAGATGCATTTTGCGTGGCAGGCGCAGTACAAGAGACATGTTCATCAGAGATGTTAGGAGGTCAGGGCGCTGAATTCATGAGAGGGGTTGCATTTTGGAGCATCGGATCTTCAGGTTTGCTAAGATGATTTTGCGTGACAGGTGCAGCACTTCGTACAACCTGGCCTGATTTTTTTGTGGCAGGCGCAGTGCTTTAGACAGATGGAGTGAAAAAATCGCAAACGCAATGGTACGAGGCCGCACTCAACTTTCCATTTTTTTGAAGGAAGTCTCGCAGAATTGCTTCGTTTTTGATGTTCCCAACTTCGAAAATTGAGGATGTCTCGCAGAATAGATTCGTTTTTGACGTTGTCAAGTTCAAATACTAAGTCTCGCAGAATTGCTTCGTTTTGGATGTTGTCAAGTTCAAAAATCGAGGAAGTCTCAGAGGAGCTGCTGGACGATGAGGAGGCCGTCGCACTGGCGGCGCTGGCGATGGACGCCTGAGAGTGCGGGTAGGACTCTTCCGCAGTGAGGGGCCGAGGATGAAGAAGCCATGGAAGCCGAGGACTCAACCGCAGTGGCATGCGCTTTTCTAGAAGCGTGAGGGCACAAGATCCCAAAGCTGCCGCAACCTGCAACACGCATCCAGCCAGGTGAGCATAGACATATAGACATATATACCGACGTAGGTAGAGAGATATGTCTACACACACATATATAAAATATGTATATAAATTGTAGTCCTGTGTTTGCGACTGGCTGGCCTGAACAGTTGCGAATTGCAGAGAGGCCACGGCAGACTTCCGTGAAGTGCAACAGCACAGGTGCGCCTTTGTAGAGGCACTAGGGCAAAAGAGCCCACTGCTGCGGTAACCTGCAAGAGTGCCGGGAGCTGCATACACGGGCATGAGCCGCGTCAGCCACGGTCAGAACCTGCTGCTGGGAGGCAACCTTGGACCAGAGCATTTCACCCCAGCACAGCCTTGAGGTGCTTCACAAGAGAGCAAAAAAAAGAGCTCAATTCTGCCTGCTGTCCGAAATTGTATTAAAACAGCATGTTGCTGTGTATTTTTAAGCGCCCCCGGCGCAGAAACATTCGTTTTCTGTTTGACCAACGGTCTTTGTTGTTGCATCCACACACCTGTGCGAACCTCTGCCGCGGTTTGGGCCCCCAAAGGATCAAGCCTCAAGGTACCCTGACCAGTCCAGGTTTCAAGGTTTGGGCTCCCTAAGGGTCCAAGGTCTGGCCCCCAAAGGTCCAAGTGTCAAGGTTTGGGCCCCAAAGGTCCAAATTAGGACCTCCAAAGGTCCAAGTTTCAAGCTTTGGGCCCCCAAAGGTCGAAGTTTGGCCCCTCAAAAGTCTAAGTTTCAAGGTTTGGGCCCCCAAAGATCCAAGTTTGGGCCCCCAAAAGTCCAAGTTTCAAGGTTTGCGAAAGGTCCAAGGTTCAAGTTTCAAGGTTTGGGCCCCCCCAACGGTCCAAGGTCGGGCTCCCAAAGGTCCAAGTTTCAAGGTTTGGGCCCCCAAAAGGACCAAGTTTGGGCCTCCAAATGTTCAAGTTTCAAGCGTTGGGCCCCCAAAGGTCCAACTTTCAAGGTTTAGGCCCCCAAAGGTCTAAGTTTCAAGGTTTGGGCCCCCAAAGATTCAAGCTTGGGCCCCCAAAGGTCCAAGTTTCAAGGTTTGGGAAAGGTCCAAGGTTGGGCCTCCAAAGGTCCAAGTTTCAAGGTTTGGACCCCCAAAGGTCCAGGTTTGGGCCCCCAACGGTCCGAGGTTGGACCTTCAAAGGTCCAAGTTTCAAAGTTTGGGCCCCCAAAGCTCCAAGTTTGGGCCCCCAAAGCTCCAAGTTTGGGCCCCCAAAGGTCCACCTTTCAAGGTTTGGGCGCCTAAAAGGCTTAAGTTTGGACCCCCAAACGTTGAGGTTTCAAGGTTCGGCCCCCAAAAAGGTCAAGGTTTGGACCCCCCAAACGTTGAGATTTCAAAGTTTGGGCCCCAAAAAGGTCAAGGTTTGGACCCCCCAAACGTTGAGATTTCAAAGTTTGGGCCCCAAAAAGGTCAAGGTTTGGACCCCCCAAACGTTGAAGTTCCAAGGTTTGGACTCCCAAGCCCCGGTTTGACCCCCAAACGTTGAAGTTTCAAGGTTTGGACCCCCAAAAGGCGCAGGTTGGACCCCCCAAACGTTGAGGTTTCAAGGTTTGGGACCACCACTACTACTACTACCACCACCACCACCACCACAACCACCACCACAGCTACAATTACAACTACACTACATTACACTACATTACACTACATTACGCTACATTACACTACATTACACTACATTACACTACATTACACTACATTACACTACATTACACTACATTACACTACACTACACTACACTAACTACACTGCAGTGCACTGCAACTACAAATACAACTACACTACATTACACAACACTACGCTACACTGATTACATTACATTATGCTACAGCTACAACTACAACTACAACTGCAACTACAACTAGTACTACATGACACTATAGTACACTGCACCCATTACATTACACAACACTACAACTACAACTTCACAACTTTACGCTACACTAGACTACGCTACACTATACCAAACTACAGTACACAACACTACGGTACACTACAGCACACTACACTACACTACACTACACTAATTACACCACACCACAACTACAACTGTAACTGCAACTACACTACACTAATTGCACTACATTACAACTACATCTCCACTACACTACATTACAACTACCACTACAACTGCACTACACCACACTACATCCAGCAGTTGTGGTGAGGTGACCACTGCAACCGGTGCAACCACTCCAAAAAAGACAGCTTCAACCACCTTTGGGTCCATCAATGGGTTCGCTCTGCCATCTGTGATTCACAACAACCAACCGCTCCTCTAGGTTTCCTATTTTTGAAAGTTCCGCCAACGCCTTGCGCGGCACTACTGGTACCTACCATAAACCATAGTAAAACCACTTATAAGGCACTTTAGATATCTTGGGGGCCCAATCCTGTACCATCCGGGTACCGTTTGGGTTTTAACCTATAGCCCCCAAGGGGGGTGGACTCCTCGGCCAGGTGGACCATGTTGGAGTGAAAAAATTCGCAGCCGTCTTCCGCAGTCTCGCTGAACAGCCGCGGTCCGGAGCCCTACAGAACTGATTTTTTTTTTCCTCAATTTGCTATGGCCGTCATAGGGATTCTGTAGGTATGATATATTCGGGGGTTTCGTGACCTACTCCGCGACATTTTGTTCAAAGATTAGCTATGACAAATGGCTACCCATGTCCTCAGATTGGAACCTACTTGTTTCGTCGGTTTCACAGGTTTCAATGCTAAGTCATCGTTTAATGACTGGATGATTTGGGTGTACGCATGCCAGATAAAATGCCAGAATAGAATGTCAGAAAATATATGCCGTATATACTTCCAGATGAGATGCCAGAAACTATGGCAAAATAATTTGTCACGGTGGGGATCACTCGATGTAAGGTAATTTGTTAAAAATCATTTTTTTGGCATTTAAATCGCGTTTCACACAAGATTATAATCATGAAAAGCAAGAGGTCAGCAACGATGGTCACTAAGTCCCTGGTCCAAATTCCATGATTCAGTTGGAAACCATCAGAAATCACGACCGTTTTTTGGTCGTTTCACCAGAGTTCTTCAGCACTTACTGGATTGATTCAAGGTACAAACCTACAGGAACCCGAAGTGTTTTTCCCATTCATATTGCACATGTTTCCCGAAACCAAACCAAATTTCGGCATCCGAAATTAGAGGATCATCCAGTTGTGATCCCAGGCGGTGGGCCAATGGTTATCACAAATGGCGGTACAAAAAAAATCAGCAATTGGAACCATTCTTGGAAATCCTCTGGCAATTTTTACATAGATGATTCTCCCATCGACATGATCGAAATGCCCTGAATGGGGATTTTCCAGCCATGTTTGATGACACTGCGGTTGATGACTTGACGACTTGTGGGGTCAAAGATTTTGAGATATTCCCTGAGGATGCTGCCGTCTCACCAGGGTTGCACACTGCACAGTGGATTGCCGGTTTTTCAGGCATTGCTGGCCCGGGCAATTCTTCAACGGCCGAGTCTGGGTCCATGTCACAACGAGTTACCTGCCGGGTGACTCAGGAGATGCCTGGGGCTAGGGTTGGGGTGCCAGTTATGTTTGTTAAAACCAACTCACTGCTTGGATATATCGTAAAACCAACATTTGACTTAACTTAGACACCAACTTAGCTAACTCTGGAACACGAAATTGTAGGAGTCCCCGGAGTTCCCCTTGTCTATAATTTATGGTTGAAGCAACAATGGAGCTAAGACCATCAAAATTGAGATTACTCAACTCTTTTATAGAATTATAACTATAACTATAAGCCCCATAATAGGTGTTAGAGTGAGTATTGTGGGAACAATGGTGGTTTTACATTTTAACCATCAAACCCCTTGGATGCCAGCGGTGTTTTTAGGCGATGTCACCAGCGAAGTGGGACTTTGACCTCAATTTATGGCCAATTTTCCGCGATGAACGAGATAATATGGTACAGTAAACCCAAAAATAAACCACCCCCAAATCACATTTTTTTTTTTGGTTGGTATAAACTATGCCCAGATGGTAGGTTTATTCTTGAGTTTCCCATAAATCATTGGATTTTTGGGCTAACCTACTTTGGCCACATCTGATGGTGAACCCTGGAGGCGCTCGGGACCCAAAAAGCAGACATATTTGGGGATGGGTCAAACCCTATTAATGACCATATTTGGGTTTTTCACCATCCATTCATCAGTGATTTCAGGATATTGAGGGTACCAGGGTTTTGACCCACAAACAAATCTGGGGGCCGTGGTTTCAAACATTTTTTATTTTTCCATATAATCACCCTAACTGACTAATATTTTTCAGAGGGGTTGAAACCACCAACCAGAAATGGATAAAACCTAATTTTGTTCTCAACCGGATGGGATTGAAACCATCTGAAATCGTGGAAAACAAAGCAATGTACGATGGACTTGCAGGATGCCGACCTGTTTTTTTTTGATCAGAAACGAATGATGCTTGCAACATTATGAACGTTCATGGGAAGGACAATTTCGCTGTGAGAAAAAGCCATGGCCGAAATGGCCGAACTGTGGAATTCTCCCATCTGAAAATCCCGAAATGGGATGGTACAATGTCTTGATGGTGGGTCCCAATGGCAGTTTCGGTTGTGTTTTTTTTTTTTCGAATTTTTGAGGGACCCCAAAATCGACAGTTTCATCTGGTCATTGTTTGCAGCCTCTGAAACCATCCATGTCTTTTTGCTAAAAGCCGATTGAAACAAACCAATGGTCCAGTGCCACAGGTCCGGATGCAGAAGCGTCAAAGGAATGATAGTTTTACGTATAGCGTGGAAGTCCCCTGATCATATGGTCACATCGTGTCCTCTATTCATCCCACTGCGAGTCGGGTCAAAATTCGTCAAGAAAAACAGTGACACAAACATAGAGAACACCTTCCTAAAGTCTCAAGTTCTCAATTTTTTCTTCCATCAAAATGAATTTTGACCCATTTTTCCAATTTTCACGGACTTCCACCACAAAAGGCACGGCCGGCACTACCAAGTTGCCATGAAAAAAGGCTCTGCCGACACCCGGTGCTCAGACACCATTGCCACGTTTCAGACCGGGGCCGATGTTGACCACCTGACCGTGTCAGGGATGCTGTCAGCCGGACCGGTGCCTTTTCCGTGTCAGCAGAAATGGCTGGAAATGGGACGATAGTATAGTGTAATATATCAATCTCTATAGATCGTATTGAGCATCCATGGTATCCTGTAGTATTCTGGCGACTGTAAAATACTCGCAAAGAAGATAGGGGTAACTTTCCAACCATTTTATGGGGATATACAACATGTCATGTTTGTTTGTTCAAGAAGACAGGGCGATTCTGTTTTTTTTAAATGTGATTTTGTTTGGAATTACCTCAGTTTCTTGGGGGACATTCTTGTAGACGAGGAGGGTCATGCACAATGGGTTCCTTTTTGACTGATCCTTTTTGCATATGACAAAATCAGGACACCGTGTGAGTTGTTGCGTCTTTGTGCGTTTTGCTTGCTTTCTTGTTTTGTTTTTCTTTGGGCCCTTATTTGGCAAAAGTAACACAAGGGCAAACAATACCAGGAAAAGAAGCAAACGACGACAACAAATTCACGACAGAATTCAGGACGTGGTGTTAAAACAAACGGTCCCAGTTTTTTTTTTCAATTCCTGAATTCCCGGCCCAAAAAAAATCTTTGCTGAAGATGGTTGATTTCATCATTCGTCCAAACTTTCTGCTGACCGAAGTCTCATAGCTTGACACATCTTTTGCGCAGAGGGCAAGTGGTCCTGGGTTGACACTGCCAGGCTTACCCCCAGACATGGCTTCGTTTTGCCTTGGGGGATGGCCATGAATCCACATAGGGAGTGGTTACATATTATACATATATATATAGATATATAGATATATATTCCATTTTGATTCCATTATATCCCACTATATCCAATTGTATCCCGTGTGTTGATTGGTTAAATCCTATGATTCCTAAGCTTTGATATTTACTGAAAACAGTCCAACCTGGCACCGCTGGATGAACCGTGCAGCGAGTGAAACACTAATCGACATTTCCATGACTGGAAAAAAGAGGAGCCTGTGGTCTAAGAAAGGGGTATAATGTGGTTAACATAATAATAAACCACCCATTTGGGAATGGTAAACATACCGCCCATTTATGGTGTTCTTGGGGATGGTTTATGACATTGTTTAAACCCCATTAGTCTATATAGTGGTCAGTTCAGCTATGGCATTTTCACCAGACAATGGTGACAAACCAGTGGAGTTCCAGTTGTGAACGATTTGTGGTGCCATATTTCACCATAGTTTGGAGCTCCAACAAAAACTGGGGCTTATATGGATCATGGTTATATCAATTTGTAATTTCCAACTGGTGCACCCCCAAGTAGTAGAGTACCTTGGAAGATTGATCCAATGACGATCGTGATTTTGGCATGTTCTCCTGATCGATTTTTGGCAGTTTTTTTTTTTAATCCAGTTGCCACAAAAAAAAGACGACGTGATTGTCACCCTGACTTTACGGTAAGCTATCTCCGGGCTGCAGGAGTTCACCGATGGCTTGGTCCAAACAAAATGATCCATTTAACATCCTGAAAAAACGGGGAAGATGATTCAGGATGTTTATCACAGTTCATAGTTTATAATAGTTTGTGTATATATATATTATATATATATATCATCCTTTTGCCTATTTCAATGATTTTAAATGATAAATGGCCACGCGGAGGTATCTCCCATCTTCAGACAAAGTCATCATGGGATATGATCGGTCACATGGCTAGAAATCCACAATCTATACCCGGCCTGGTAAACGTTTACAGTTTGCGAACTGGAACATGGCCCATAGAAATAGTGGATTTACCATGATTTACCCATTGAACATGGTGATTTTCCATAGTTTTTTGTATGTTTACCAGAGGGTATAGATTGTGGTCCGAGTGAACCCTCCATTTCTAGGTGGATGTTCAATGATCTTGCCATTTTTGCCTAGAATTTTCCCACCTTCTAGTTCGCAGATTTCCCAAGCATGTTTCAGTACCGGCTAATTGGATCAAGATGTTAGTTGTCCTGTTCCCACTGCAAGGGGATGAAAATCACGGGGGGGTTAACATTAGCTTCCAATGAACAACCAATATGTGCCATGATCAAGTTAGTTGGATTACAGTATACACCCAGTCATTGGGGAATGGGTGATCAATCCATTTTCATAGAGTTTTGATATACAGTGCGAGCCATTTTAAGCATTCACATCATGGGAGGGATGACCATATCACAATATATAACATATACCATGTTTTGACCATGGCACACGTGATGATACATGGTACCCTCTGGTAAACTAACAGTTTGCGAACTTGAAAATGGCCCAGTCGAAATCGTTGATTTACCCATTAAAAATGGTGATGTTCCATAGTTTTTTCTATGTTTACCAGAGGGTATATTTCACCAGCCCCTCGATTTTACCCTTGTCTATTCGCTGAAAAGCCATAGTTTCGCTGCAAAAGACGAAGACAAAACCAGTTAGCCATTGGTTCTTTCAGTCTTTCTTCCATTTTTCCGATATTGATGAATTGCAAGTGATTCACAGTCTAAGTATGTTTAAGTTACATTCATATATATATATATATTATATATATACATATCGATTTTATCTTTTTCCATCCCAATGCTGATTCCAGAGATATATTGCTCTCTTTTTCCATGACATGATTCCCACTGATTCCCACTGAAATATTCTCGAGGCCATTTCGGCCGCTGACCCCATCGCCATGCGAAGCTGCGGCGTTCGTCCCTGGCGCCTGGCCGCCTTTCCGATGCGGCGAGGCTTGACAGGCGGGCAATCGAAGGATCGAAGGGCCAAGAATCAGAACGGGAAATCACTACTGTTGATGGAAGAAATCCTGCACCACCTTGGATGGTTGAAACCCTATAAATAATGGGATAAACCACCTATCAACTGGTGCAGGATTTCTTCCATCAACAGTAGTACCCTCTGGTAATTTAACGGTTTGCTATTGAAAATGACCATAGACATAGTGGATTTTCCCATTAATAGCATGGTGATTTTCAATAGCAAACTGTTAAATTACCAGAGGGTAACACCCAAAAAGATGTCGCGAAGATTTTTTTGATCACGATTTTCAAGTAGGGATCGACGAATTTGATCTTTTTTGGACTGACGGGGAAAATGCACAGATTCAAATCCGGTTTTGGGTTGAAACTTTGGAAATTTGCCCATTGCGCAAGAAGAAATGAGACCATCCACAGGAAAGAAGATCACTGTAGCGAAGCCCTGAAAAAAGTCGAGTAAATTCCAATGCATTTCCAGGTGACAAATCATGTCCCTTGTAAATATCCATGCTGGTTGGTGGTTTGGAACATTTGGATTATTTTTCCATATATTGGGAATGTCATCCCAACAGACTAACTCCATCATTTTTCAGAGGGGTAGGGCTCAACCACCAACCAGGATTGGTTCCAAATCTGTTTTATCTAATCTTTATCTAATCTGTAATATTGCCAGATTAGATAAAGTTGAGTCCACACTTTGGGCCTTTCACAGATCACAGCGATCACAGCCTGGCAGATCGCTTCACTGACCATCCTTTTGGTACACCCGAAAGAATATATCACAGTCTCTCAGTCTTGCAATCTTTGAATGGCTAAGGGTTGATATGTATATACATATACACATAATATATATATAATATTATATATAATATATATATATTATAATATATATATATATTATACATTATATATATACATACATATTGTATATATATATATACATACCTATATTTATATTGTATATACATACACACATATATATATATATATGTCTTTTTTGTCATGGAATATCCGCTGTCTCACACAGAAAAAAAACTGGGTTTTGATCTATGTGAGTCTGCGGGTTCAAAAAATCACTGTGTTGGTTGTTGCCATGGCCTATGGTCAACCTTTTTTGTGGATGGAATCTCATGTATATTATTATCCATTGAGATGTTTCATGTCCCACATGCAGCTTCACTCCCAGTTTTAGAATGATGCTTTAATTGGGTTTAAGATGGTTTAAGCATCAAACATGGTGATTCAATGGGATATTCGTAGTTTTTTTTTTATGGTACACTGATATTAGTGATTTTCAACCGAATATCAATGAAAACCAGATTTGAAAACAATTACCTTCGATTTTCATTGATCCCTCTATGGGCATTGCTTCATGACTCATGGGGTTAATTTTCAACCACATATTTGGGACCAAAGTATATGGGGGGATGGGATCACTTTCTAACGGTCTATTTCGCACGTCCCTAACGGCGGTCACATGGCTGGAAAATTCACCGATTTTCCCAGCAAAAAACACCTAAATTTATAGGGGATTTCCTATATACATACGTATATACATACATATATATATATATATACTAATACTAATACTATGTATATATATATATATTACAATATTATACATGTTCCCAATTTTTATCAGGATTTTGTCCCACATTTTTGTGGAAAAAACCCGGGTTTTCGCCACCTGGTGTGAGGCCCAGCGAGGCTGCACACCCGTCTGCGGCTTCCACGAGAAACCGCGGACGTGCCAGAGGATCGGACCGGGTGGCGATCGAGGTGGCGATTGAATCGTCTCCCAGAAAACACCTAAACAACTATGGACAAATTATGGAACAATTATGGACAAAATATGGAAACATTATGGACAAAATATGGAAACATTATGGAAAAAATATGGAAAAATTATGGAACGAATATGGAAAAAATATGGAAAACATATGGAAAAAATATGGAACCATTATGGAAAAATTATGGACAAAATTATGGAACAATAATGGAAAATTGTGGACACATTATGGAAACTATGGAAACAAATTGAGGATTCTGCTCTTGAAAATTGTGGGACTTAAACCAACACAGATGAGTAGTTTTTTTTTTTTTTTTATGGGGATATATGAAAGTAATTGGATATACTGGGAGAATATTCAGCCAGGTCCATGGGGGCTTCATCCTTTAAGAAAAACCCTCCTGTAAACGTTTAGAGGTGAAGAATATACCATGAATGTCGATCATTTTTCGAAGAAACACCATGGCTTTTCCACATCTTTTTGCATGTTTACCCTAGGGTAACATCGCCAAAGAACATGTTGAGCCCGGTCATCGTTGTAAAATGCTAAAAATCATCTGAGTCAGTGGGCCAGTTTCATGTTCAATTATCAGAGGGTGCGCTAGAAGAATGGGTGTTCAACGTTCAACCATCAAACATGAGCTTAACTGCTTAACCGACAAAATGTGGGGAATATATGAGATCAGATACAATGTGAAATTGCAATTACACCATGGGATATTTATGGGAAGATTAATTAAACCATATGGGGATACCATGGAATATTCATCATATTGCTTAACCATAAGATAAACATATTGTGGCCAATGATGGAAATAGTGGGATCATGAGAACAATGACAGTAACAAGGATACTCTGGTAATCAAATGTGGCTGGCTTGAATTTCCCCTATACCCTCTGGTAAACATACAAAAAACGAACTGGAAAGATCCACCATATTTTCAATGGGTAAATCCACTATTTCTATGGTCCATTTTCAATAGCTAACCGTTAGTCATTTCCCCTATAAATGGAGAGTTCCATGGGAAATATTGGGAGTTCCATGGTGGACTTTCCATTGCCATGATCGCAAATGAGTGCTGTTTAGAAGGATGACCATGGCCAGGCAGTTTAAAACTATAGCGTTGACCCTCTAATCTGGACAAAATCCAAGAAAAAGGGTCTACATTCCGAAGTGGATTTTCGATATCTATGTTGGTTTACTGGAGCATAGGAAAGTCAATTTCTTTTAGCCTATATCTTAGTGCAAAAACAAGGTCACGCCGCCTGTAACGGCCCTGCTGTTTTTTCATCTTTTCATTCGCAGATTTTTGTGTCTTTCGCAACCCTCACAGCGTTTTCTTGGTCTGCCCATTTGTTCAGTAGCTCATATTGGTATGCGTTTTACAGTGTTTTATGTCTGTGAAGTCGTAATTCCAATGCGTTTATTCATGATTTTGAATTCCTGAACGCAAAAAAAACTGGAATTTTTCTTAACGACAACATGGAGAACAGCTCAGGCAGTCCAAGTCTTGTGCGCTAACTTT
>Ga0126342_10017551_pt1 | contig 12365 bp, 10 predicted proteins | sample Cyp1metagenome_FD_92528 | JGI IMG/M metagenome (GOLD analysis project Ga0126342, IMG submission 92528) | Coral microbial communities from Lord Howe Island, Old Settlement Bay, Australia - Cyphastrea 1 metagenome | ecosystem: Host-associated > Invertebrates > Cnidaria > Coral ... | reverse complement strand
TTACTCTTTCTCTTCTACTCTTCTTTCTTCTAATCTTTCTCTTCTCTCTGCCTCTTCCCTGCTCTGCTTTTCATCTGTCCATATTGTCGGAAGTTTGACTTCTAAACTTCCTTCGAATATATACCGTATACCCAAATTTTGGACAGACCCGATGGTGCGCTGAGGGCATGATGCTTCTGATTGCCACTTGTCAGCAGGAGATGTATGGAGATGTATTAACGACCCTGGAATGCAAGAGAAACATGGAGAAACGTTAGGGAAATTGGGACCTGAAAGGGGAAACTGCAGCATGCTAAAAGATTTTAAAATGTACACAGTGTACAGGACACGTGTCATGACATTCATCCTTGACAGCCCTTTTCATTGAAAATAGCCAGGACGTTCTTCATACATAGGAAACCGTAGGTGCGCCTGCCACACAAAACGACTTTCGACGCGTTATCAAACAGGTTGGAATGTCACAAAGTGGCGTGCCTGCCACGCAAAATAACATTACAACCTGCTTGGAAACCTTCGAAAAGGAAAGGTTTTGCAGCTTCTCCCATAGACACGGCGAGGGCTTCCGTCAATTTCGAGCGCATCTCACAAAATGCCACGCCTGCCACGGAATTTGAACCTTGTCGCCACTTGACACAAAATGTTTCTCAAGATGGTGGGCACGCCCGTGTCGCGTGTTCGATACAATGCAGAGGCACCCGAAGAGGCACAGTTGAGGCAAGTGCATCGCGCAAAAGAAGAAATCATCATGCTCTCGACGTTGCTACCACATTTGTGTGTGCTTTGCCATCATCTTCATGGGAAACAGCCGAGTCAAGCGAGGCAGCTTGACGTTCTTCTCAGGACAGGCGAGCTACGTCGCTGCACAGAGAAAAGCGGGTCCTACATCTGACACCTGTATGGCTGCTTCAGTTGCTTTTCCTTCAGATTTGCTAATTGCACAGAGATCAATTCCAACTGGAGTGACAAAAATGACATTTGTGGGCAGTTGGTGGATTCCAGTGGATTTGAAACGAGCGACCCTTGGTGTAGATGGCAAATGGCACATCGCCCGAAACCGAGAAAATATTCCAGCCAGATTGGGAACCCTGGTCATTGTGCAGGCGGAGATATTACAAAACAATTGCAATCGAGCACACCCAGGGTCGGCATTTAGCTGCTATGGATGATGTCTATTACAAGTCTGGCGCAGATGGCGGTGAATTGTTGTTGGGGCCAGGTTTGACTGGTTGCCAAAAATTCGCAAAAGTGTATCCCCATCTGTCCGCAACCAATGGTTTGAGACCACTTGATGAATTGGCTGGTTTGTTGGCGAAAAGGCTGACTGACGATGATGCCAAATCAATATTTGGAGGTTTGATGAGTCGGACTGTCAAGTTGCCTACGTTTCAGCTGCGCTCTGATTTCAGGGGAAGAGTTGTACCATTTGGGAATCCTGTGGCGTTCGCATTCGTCAGTAGAGTACCTCTGGAAACGGCATACTGGGATGGCACATCAGCCCCTAGTAACGCAGCACCGTACATGCGGTATGCCACTACGGGTGCCGCGCAGCTCTTGAAACCTCCCATAATACATCGGGTGGAACCATTGAGTGCTGTTGAAATAACTGCACGCATAGCTGATGCATCCGGCTTCTCAATTGACAGGAGAGCTGCCGGAGCCAGGAACACATTGCAGCCTTGGAAGCTCTTTTTTCTCACTTGGGGGTCACCATATTGCCCCACACCTCGAACATTCCTGCTCCAATTAGTGATAATTCTTCCCGGTAATGTCGGATCAACTATCTATGCACGTTGTTCACTGCCTGTATGCACATAGTTGCTCATGCCGTTGTATCAGCTACAGTGCAAGATCCGAACGGTACAATGCAGGCTCCTGGTGCTCCTGGTGTGATTAGCGCACCAGTGGGTCAAGGTGGTTAGCAGAAACAATGCTGGAACAATCTTGGCTCACAACAACAATGAGTTGATCAATTGGACAAATTCGAGCAATCCTGTGATCTTTTCTATGAAGAGGATGATTGACATGACCGCGGGTGCTTGGGCTGCATTGGAAACGATGTTCCATGTCGAAAAGTCAGCCTTGACCCGTCCGAGTGCAAAGGCCATTTCACCGAACCGCCGCAAGCTGCAAACTTTGAATTCACAAACTGCACCAGCGCAAAGGCAATCTCTGAAGAAGCAGCTTGATCACCGAATCCGCTGAAGATTGTGCAGGACATGCGCTGCGCTTCTTTGGGGGCTTTGGCTTGTGGCCTTGGGGTCTGCAGCTTGACTTACCAGATGCATCTGAAATTGGGCTCCAGAAAAAGAAGTAATGCATCACCAGTTCAATCAAGCTGTATTAACGATCCGATGCGCAAGGTTGAGGTCGTTGAAATTTTCCAAAATGGGCGTGCCAGAAAACACATTGATGATTTGGCGATTTACATAACCGGGATTTAAACAAGTTGCAGTGGAGACAAATGGGATTGATACAACAAAAAAATGATATTTGATGATATTAATATGTATTTGTTGGAAGCAACAAGACGACGCATTTTGTGTGAAAATGGGGGCTAACTCCGTTTACAGCCCTTACAATGGAGAACGTGAACATGAACTGTAAAAACATTTCGGACATGGGGAGAATACCCCCCAAAACGGGAAAACCACCAGCAAATTGACACGCTCTTCCCTTGTCAGGCCGCCTACATCATCGTGTGGCAGTTGATCCGGGGGAACAGCTACTTGATGTACAGGCAGATGTGTTGGGGCCACGTGACATCACATGACGATGTTCATAGCAACCATAGCAAGAACCTATGGGACCAGGGCAAGACAAAGGCAGATGCCATCCAAAGACCTTTTTGAACAAAATTGAACCTGCACATAAGTGTTAGGTGTTTTCAATCTGGTTTCCCAGCTCAAGAGACAAGTTCGAAAGACTTGCTTTCAAAAAAGGGGTCGATTGGAAAGACGTTCCGGATTTTGTGGGAGAATCTAAAAAGGTTAACCCCATATTTCGACTAAATTTTAGACATGCACTATTCGGATGATAAAACCCATGCGTAACTGTACGTTTTTCCAACAAAACTAACCCTATGATTTGTGGTATGTCAACCAACATGTTGGTGATGTCAATGTTGGTGGTATCAATGCGGATTTAATCCAACCAACCCCGAAAGCGTTGTAAAGGCAATGCCATAAACCTCCAATCCAATAACTATTTTTTGTCCCAATTCTCCATGTTCTGCCGTCATTTTCTCTCAACTCGCATATTAAAACTGGCGGCCCATCCCGGCGTATGCGTGCCGTGCCAGGTCGCCCACAGTGAGCACCCGGATGTCTCTGCAGCAGCCAACGGATCCGAAGAGTTGCAGCCCCAAGGATCCCAACTGTGCCTTGGTGCTATGGACATGGATGAAACATGAAAAAAACATTTAATTATCTAAATATATATATATATAATATCTTATACAATCTTCAGAATATGTATCATGTTTTGGGGGATGAACCAATTACCAATTTTTCCTTTTGGAGTCATTGTGAGGTGGACAGGGTAGCGGGATTTTCACCCAACCCATGGGGATTTCACCAAGATTGAAGGGTTCAAGCCAACCGCAGGGATATATTGCGGATATCATGGGGAATTCCAATGAAGTCATGGAACATTTATGTAATGTCAGTCCGAAGTTCCTAACGGCTTGCTTTGGGGCTTCCATTTTGCAAATAGCAACTTTTTGATATATGGTGCAGCCAGCCGGCTAAAATCCCTAGGCTAGAGCCCACTGGCTATAGCCAGCTAAGAATTTAAGCCACGCAAATCTTGAAGCCGCTGGGGGTAGGGACAAAGAAATTTAGCCGGGTTACATGGGAAGATAACAAGTTTGAAATCATTTGCTAGCATGATGCATATAAGGAGCTAGGGCCTTTAGCCAATACAAGCTTTTCTGTAGGCATCGTTTTTGATTTTGAGAGGTTTTAAAGAAGCAGGAAGTGGCTGCATCATATTTAGTTCTTTTGTTTAAATCAAACGAATCATACAAATCTAGCCTGTGGAGGTAGGGTTTGACACAAATGCGCAAGTTTCTTCACACTGATTTCAAAATGATAAAGCATTGTCTGTGGCTCCTCGGCCGACCAGTGGGAGAAGTTTCGTTTGCTTTCGTTTCGCCTTTGGTATTTCTTGTTAGCGTGGTGGTTTCTTCAGAAAATTTTGCATCATTTATGAGGAACACCTTTGCTTATTTACATCACGCGTGCCCCAAGATTAACCAGCCTTTCAATTCTGCATGTGATCTGCAGCGTCTTCCATTGGATGGGTCGCTGGCAGCTTCTTTCTCAAGTTGGTGTGTGGGTTTCCTCTTGTCAATTTGGATGCTTCGACTGTATCAACTGTTTTTGATGTTTTATCTATCTTGTTTTTGCGCGTTCAAGACGCCAAAGCACACAAGAAAACTCTGATCACCCTGATCGCTTGATCACTTCGAGCGCGCAAACCCGGAAAACATGCAGCAGTGCTCGAACCCCTTCTTGGATCTGTGGGTAGGTGATTGTAGGGAAAGCTGCCCTACCCAATATAATGATCAGTATATTGGTGTATACCATGAAAACCTCAAGGGAACATCCGGAACCATTATTATGCAATAAATTTTTGGACCCATGTTCACTTGTGTGTTTTTCAGGGTTTCTTGTTTGTTTTGACCTGTGGTTTGCATATGTTGGCATGCTTGGAGCTGAACCTAAGTTCCAAGTCATTTAGCTCGGCAAGCTGCGACATTGTTGACTTAAAATTGTGTTTGGCTAAATTTTTGGGTCCTAGCCCCGGAGGGGCTAGGGCCAGGGGATTTAGCCTGGGAAAAAAACCCATGAACCTCGTCCTCACAGAAATTTAGCCGGCTAAATTCTGGGTCCTACCCTTTGTACGTAGTAGAACTCTAGATCTTTTTGTTGGGGGAATACCCTTTACAGATTAGCCAAGGGTTATCAACATGCGAGTGAGATTACTTGTTCCCATGTCCCAATTTTCCCTTGGCTGGTTGATGATCATGGCTTTGTCCAGACATTTTTTTTTCAACAATAATTGCTATTCATCGATAGTGATTTCCCAACCCCCAGGTCACGATTCCTTCAAGAGGGTTGCAGATCTTCCGTACTGCTGTACACCCGCGTGCACCTATAAGGCCGAGGTTGTGTGCAAGACACTGGAGATTTCAACCACAGTATAAGGGTATTTTTTACCAACCGTGATTAATATACTGTAGAAGGGGGATACAGAAACAACAAATATGATTCGGGTTTGTGAAAAAAACATGGATTTGTTGCAGTCGTTTCCTAAAAAACCAGCTGGACAGAAAATTTAAGGGCATTTTTTTTTGCGCTTTGTTTTTTTTTTTCGACTTTATGGTTTCATGATTTTGCTAGAAAAAAATGGTTGACACTCCCTTGGCAGCGCAAATCCTGAACTCTTCAAACTCTCACCAGGCAAGACACGTCAACATCAGAGTATGTTTTTCATCCAGTTTGCCAGGAATTCAAACATGAGAACATCTTATAAAACATCCATAGTGACAAGAGAGTGTATCCGATGTTTAAAAAACATCCAGAAATGTGTTCAATCCATGGTTTTTCTCAGATCTCAGGCCGACAATTCCTCCTGCAGTTGCCCTTGGCGACGCTTCACCAACTACAAGCTGCGCGGCCGAAGACGGTTTTCACTCCGAATATGGGTCGCGAAGTCTCACGAAGTCGGTTTCTCACTGTTCCTCCAGGAACGATTTCTTACAGCACTTTTAGCGGGGAAACATATAGAAAGATAGTCGCAATTTTTCACAACAGCCATGTTTCAGCTGGGCTTCACTGCTTCGGTCACTGTGTCCTTCCATTGTGCTCAGGTGTCAGCATCTCGGCACAATTCATTGGCCGAAGCTTGCCCAACTGGGCTTGTCCAAAGCGAAAAGTCCAGAAATCAACTGGTTAATGAATGTTAAATATGTTAATCATTGTATGCTCCACTGCATTTAGTGGGATGCCTAACTGAGACAGATAACCAATTTTGGTATATTTTGGTTAGTTTCAAGGTTCAAAACCTATTATTTTTAGATACCGGATCTCGGTGTAAGAAGGAAGAGCAGACCCGGTGCTTGCCCGAGGTATGTGGACGGCGTGGGAGGGACTCAGATCTATCCCAATGATATCGCCACTTGGCATAGACTTCCCATGACTTCCCGCAAAGACTCCAAGCGTTGAGAAAATCCTTAATCCAAGGTGATCAACACCTTCCGACACGAGTACACTCAGGACGAAGGGTCCATTCAGTGGGTTGTGCCACATTTCAAGATCAAATGGCTGTTGCTGCATAAAATGTGCCATATTCTGTCATATCTGATCGGGTTCAAAGCCAGTGGCTTTTGGTGGGGTGTCCGCATTCTAGAATTGCGCTTAAACATTGTGTTCTCAATTTTTCTTTGCCGTTTAGGTTGTTTGTCCAGGAGGACACACACACATATATATATATATATATATAACATGATAACATTATATAACCCCAAACATCCATGGTTGATATGGTTGATGATTTCTTTCCCCATTCAAATTGCCGTAAATTGGGGCCCCTTCCACATGTCTGGGCAAACCCTGACAGTAATTTCCGAACAAGTAACTACAATCATTTATAATCAATAGCGATCAAAATTGCAAATAAAGCATAATAAAGCCCTCCATCCATGGAATCCATGGTTCATGGTTCATATCCCAAATTTGGGACGCGCTGTCGGCAGGAGCTCAATGCCAGCTGCGGCCAAGAGGGCTGCAGCAAGTTGTGGATCACCTCTGGAGCGCAAGACAGGCAGCAGTGCAGTTCGCTGGGGCCATGGGGGCTGGGTCCCATGGGATTTTCATCATTTCTTGGTGGATGAACAATGATGAACATCACTTTTTTGGTGGTGTAATGTTGATGAATGTTGATGAGTTATGAAGTGATGTGTATCAAAAGCTGAAAAAAACCGTCCAAACCCAAAGCGTGTAAAAAAGGAAGACTTTTGCAGCTTCAGCGGGACCTGTTCGACTGGTGCAGGTTCATGGCAGACGTCGAGGACTGGAGCTGTTCACATTTTGCTGCCAGAAAAGGAAGTCTACGAAGTGCTGTTCAAGAAGATGATGGGCCATCGATGGTAAGAGTTTGAGATATTCTATTTTAAGATGTTGAGTGGAGAAGTTTCTAGAAGAGAATTTCTTTCTCCTTTCCGAATTTCCCGGTCCATCCGATTTTACATTTTACATATTTTACCTTGGTTCCTTTCCAGGATTTTACTCTTCTGGTGGACCACGCGGTGCAGAATCAGGAATTGGGCATCGCCCGAACCAGCCGTCTGCGGCTCGGAGAATCCAACAAAAATACGACCATTTTTCATCATTTTTCCAGCTTTGGGGATGAATTCTACTTCATTCTACTTCACAATGTCCACAGTTCCAACTTTTTTTTTTTTATGGGGGGGACTCTCTAATTACAAAGGTCATAAGTTATAATAAGTTATAATAAGTCAATATACGTCATATAGTTAATCTTCGGGAAATATCTATGCAAAAATCTCATGTGTTCATCCATGATTCTTCAACATCCCTGAACCTTCTTGATCAATCAAACTCATCAACTCATCAAAAAATCACCAGAAAAAGTTGAAAACATATGCAAAATGGTAACATGATGTAACATGATGTAACATGGTTTTCATCTCAGAGTTTGGAGCCAGGCGAGATGGAGGGCTGGTTGCTGGTGAATGGCACCCACGAGTTGCAGCGACCCGGCAACGATGTGTTTTTCACTAGGAACTTCTTTCGGTTTCACCTGCATTTTTGTCCATTTCCAGAGACAACGGAAAATAACGGAAACATGTTTCGGTATTCTAACTTGAATGGAACTTGAATGGAATGTATTGTCAGTTGCATTTCGTTGGTGGCTTAGACGAAGCAGTGAGGCAGCAGCTGTGCAGCAGCACCAACACCTCCATGACGGCACCGTTTTACGGTGAGCGAACCACTAAGGTCGGTGCGTTGGGCAAAAATTCTGCAGGAAAATGTGTTTTTGAGCTTTCAAATGGGATGTTCTACAGGCAAACTGGTCAAACAGGAGCGAAGAAAACATATTTAGATTATTTTAGATGGCACTATAGTATTTACATGGTGAAAATACAGATTTCCTGTTATTTGATTTATTTGTTTGCTTGGATCAAGCCAGTGGCCGAAAATGGATGAACAGAGAAAATGAACTCGGTTTGTTTAAACCTGGTTTTCTGGTCAAAATTTTCACATGGCCACAACTTCAGTGGTATCCCCGCATTCTGGTGGAGGCGCCTTGCTATTTGAAGCCTAATTCGACAGACAAGGAGAGACTGAGGGCCACTAAGGGTCACAGGTTCTGGGGAACTTCAGCTGGGTATGGCTCAAAACGAGTTGCGCCAAAATTTGGTGGCTGAAATAGCAAGGGCCGGTTGTTTCCAGCATTTGATAATGTTTAAAGATGTTGAATCCCATTTTCAGACTTATTTTGTGCATTTTGGATTTTGGGATCGCAGGACGGCTTGGACTACTTCACCGTGAGGACTCTCATGATGGTGGAGCACTGAGACTGACGAATCATCAATTGTCGCCTGGGTTTCAAATTGTTTCAATGACTTCACAAATTCTTTGAAATCGACTTTGATGTCACAGCTTTGAGCATTTTGAAAATTCTTCCCCACATGACCAGGGTGACCATGACCATGTATTCGAATGTATTATATATATATATAGAATGTATTAGCTATACATAGATACCTGACATAGCTATACTGATTGAGGAAGGCGAGGCGGATTTCTGGTCACAGAGCTTGGGTGTTCTCTTTAAGGCCATGGGTCTGACCCTGGAGGGTGAAAGCTATGAAGGCGGCATGGAACCAATGGAACCATTGTGGCCATGGCAATCATGGAGTATGGAGACATGGAGATATCAAGCAAGTGGCCCATGGAACCATAATGAACCATATTAATAAATGTATATTTGTAAATATAACAATATATATTCAATATATAACAATATATAACAATTGTAAAATTTAAGGCTGGCTTTTACAAAGATGGATTTCCCACTGTGGAACCAGCTGACACCTCTTTCAGGGTCACCTCTCTGAAAGGCAGCGGGCATTCCTTGCGCTACGAGGACAGGATGGAGCTACTTTTATGTTGTTGTTCAACCAGAGCCAGAATGGGATGATTGGATGGGACCGGTTTTACATGGGTGATGATATCTGGAATCATATGGCTGATGGTTTTCGACCCAGCTTATACAAGTAATTTGGAACTATACCATGCAAGATCAAGCTGTGAGCCGACCGGCCAGGGACTGACAGTGACACTGAAGATCCATTACTTTGACACATGGCCGTGGCATGGCGTTTTGAGGACAGGAGTGAATGGTATGAAGTGATCAGCCGGGAGTCATGTTGAACGGAAGTTTGCCGAGATGATTTTGACACTTGGAAAGCTGATGAAACAGTTGTAGAATCAGACGAAACAAAAGAGCAGCACTCACGGAAAAGCACAAGATTGTTTAGATATTTAGATGATCTAAAACTATTGCAACATAAAAATCAACATATTACAACACCACAGAAATCACATGAAATCACCGTCATATACTGTCATCACAGGTTCTGTCATCCCACTGTCCCTTGGGTCCTGTTGATGCCAGGGATGGCAACGGCCGAACGAAAGTGTTGTACGTGTGCCCTGTTGCTACAGGTCTTGGTGCAGAAAATTGGGTTTCAGCAGACGCAGACGCATGCAGACATGCAGACAATCGGCTTAGTCATGCTGAGTCAACATCGTCAACTCAAAACTTGCTGAGTGGTAGCAATTAGGACATTTTGCTCCTCATTTCCAGCCACAAATCAACGAACTTAGTCTTTGGTTCCATGATTTGCTTCAGCTGTGGAACCTTGTGGAAAATCTGTTTCCATGATTGCGCCAAGAAATTCTCGACTCCGCTTTTGCTTCAGGTACTCGCTGGTGCCCTTGAAGGACAATCCCTACAAGGCGAAGATGGTAGCTTTGAAAGAGGTTGCTTTTTAAGGCAAGGTTTATAATTTATACAATTCATAGCTCATTATAACCCGTTTATAGCTGCGGATCATTCATGTCTAACCCATAGGTTTGAAAGCAATCCACCCATTAAACAACTCCATGGTTAATTTTTTGGGAAAAAATATGACAATCAAAAATTACGAGACCAGCCGGGTGGGGCAAACATTATCACCTCTCTCAGCAAAACATTGTGATTTGACAAATGCTTGTGTGGCTGCACTGGTCATTTGATCAATTTGATCCATACTCAACGGTTTATTTACCCAAAGCGATCTTTCAACAGTGTCCACAGTGTCTTTTGGGACATGCCAACTTTGAATCGCAAAAACCGTAAGAGCTTCTCCAGTAAAGAGAACAAACACCGATTGTGGGCCCGCACTTGAGTGAAATTAGAACTCACCGCTAAAGATGCAGTAAGTGAGAAGGCAATTCGGGACTCTTCCATGGTATGCATATGCATTGCCAGAAATTCAGAGCAAAGCAAGAATTACATGCATTGCAATGGGCGTCCAAAAAACTATTCTGGTCATTGGCCTGTTGGCTTTCCGTTAATCTTTGGTGTTTTTTCATGCCATGTTCTTTCGACGGGTGAAGACCTTGAGTGGTTGATACTGGTTGGTAGTTTCATGCCATGTTTCATTATTTTCATTCATATGAGACTCGTATATGTTCATTAATATTGGTCATACGTTCCAAGTATAAGGAATGGGATGATCCGAGATGATCGGGATCGGGTTTCTGAAGCACCAACTACATATAACATCATATATATATATATATACATAAATATATATATATATATGTATGTAACTACATCAGGGTTCCACATCTGTTCCAGGTAAGCGATCTGATCTACTCCAAGTACCCCGAGGAGCGCATCCGACGGGACATGCACGGCATCTACTTGTCCCTTGTCGAGCGACCATGTAGGGCTGCCAGGGTAAAAAGTGCATCGGTAGAATGCCATGGTCACCCCCAAGTTGTGAGATATCCATCATGATCTAGAATGATTTAGTGACTTAGTCACGAATCATAACAGTCACAACCCAGAAATACATTATCATTTAGGCAAACGGTAAACTGGGATAAGTTGGCATTTTTATCCATAAGCAACACAACATCATACAACTACATACCCATGACATCAACATCAAATCACAAGCGCCATGGCTACCTGGCTACCTGTCACATCCTGTCACATCCTGCCACCGGTGAAACTCACCCGACAAGGTCGGCGATGCCTGAGGGCGAACTGGGCATTTTTGATGCGCAGACCTTGCTGCTCACGCACCTGAGATGGAAATAGTCACAGGATGTCACAGGTTTTTCTAACCTGGAAATGGGGATTTGGATGATCTCAATGTTAACAAAAAAATGATAGTTATGTAATATTGGTTAAGTATAGATAAGTATGATATTTTTGTCCCGATGGCGGAAGAACAGTTCCAGCTGTTTGGGATGGTCGGCAAAATTCAGAAGGGTTCAAGGGTCCAAGGGTCCAACAAGTTTTTGCTACGGCAGCGTGACCAACTTTCCGGACACCCACATTTCGAAAGTGTGGTGATGAGTCTGGTGCATCGCACCATTTGGTGCCAAGGGTTACTACCAGCCTTACCCTATTGGCGATTGCTGCAACTGTGGCATGGCACTCAGTGGACTCAGCGCACACAGATCAAGTGAGACACGAAACTGTGACGGGTCCATGGCTAGGTCAGATACATTGCCATGTCGGAGACTCGGAGACTTTGAAGTTGACCAAGTATGTTTGTGAGATGATCAAACATGATCAGAACATGGCAGATATCCAAAGATTAATAATTAATGAGTTTTGATGATTTTAAAGGTTTTAATGGATATGTTAAATGAATTTAAGAGTTGTTAAACTGATTTTGGGCGATTTGAAACGGGGATTTATTGGAATTCACCAAGAATTTATAGGGTGTCTTTTTGGGTTTTGATGATGAAGCATATCAGGATAGAAAAGTGGTTGCAAAACCTCTATTGGTTGATGATTAGTTCCCGTTTCCATGGGGTTTGAGCCATGTAAGGTATGGGGACTAACTGATGGGTGATTGATGATGTTGATTGGTTTTCTTGGGGTCATGCTACCATGCTTTAATATGCTTTAATATGTTTTATATATCGGAGTTTACCATAGTCCATGAACAGAAATTTCCTATTAACCAACCCGGATCCATTGGAATAACAGGGGGGGTTGAGCATTACACATATGGTGATTTAAGGGTGACTTACCTAGATTTACTGGTT
>Ga0126342_10017550_pt1 | contig 12366 bp, 12 predicted proteins | sample Cyp1metagenome_FD_92528 | JGI IMG/M metagenome (GOLD analysis project Ga0126342, IMG submission 92528) | Coral microbial communities from Lord Howe Island, Old Settlement Bay, Australia - Cyphastrea 1 metagenome | ecosystem: Host-associated > Invertebrates > Cnidaria > Coral ... | reverse complement strand
TGCTTTCAGGCCAAAGCTTGGGCAGCGCCAAAACGTTAGTTTCGGCTTGTAAAACAAACCTTTTCTGTCGTCTATAAACGTTTGTTTCAACCAGGAAAACTAACCTTTCTCCTGTCAAAAGGTTTGTTTTCTTCCCAAAACAAACTCCTGGTTGCATCCCTACTGTTGTGGTGTTCAAAAAGTTGTCTTCTAGCCGCTGCCATGCAGCTGAGTGGCTCCAGGTAGTACCTGCAAGGGCCAGGCAAATGGAGACTGTGAACTCAGCAGTACTGTTGAAAACAGCATCAAAAGCCATGGTAAGCAATAGGATTCATAAGAGTATTCAAACATCAGAACATAGGTACAGTATTTCGTGATTACAACCATGCTGCAATTTCCTCCCAGACCACATCAGAGCAAATCCCATTGGGAGGACACTGCAAACATCAGGCTGCTACAGTGACACTGGCGCACTTCCTTCCTACTGCGAAGAGGTTGACGCAACAAAGCAAGAGGACGATGAGAAGCAGGTCCCGGAACTGCTTGGCCTAGCGAACCAGGACCAAGTGACAGCACACATCACAGAACAGCATGTGTTTGTGCCGTTCTTGTTGAAATAGTTGAAGTATCTTGAAATCTTCGGCCTGTTGGGTGTGCGGAACTGCTGTCCCGTTCTTCTCAGCCCAATTCTTCTCAGCCCAATCCCACCTCAGTTGAACTGACTGCTCCCCTTCAAGATTCAAGATGAACGTCACAAACCCACAGTAGTCACAATACCCTGCAATGTCCTACAGTACTTTGGGGTTCGATTTGGACCCGTCTTCGCGCTGAGTCAGTTTTTCCACACGATGCTGCTCTCCCTTTGGACTGTGTGACGGACACGCAGGCACAACCTCAGTTGATGGCCGAACGAAAAGAACCCATGAAACTCATGAAACGAACACGTGGCATATATGCAAAACTGCGGAAGGTGCAAAAAAATGCAAAAATAAACCAAAACAAAGAAAGTGTCCCCAAGAGTCTTTGGTTGTCCAAAGTGGTCTGAATCTGAGGTGTGGGTGTTGAGAGATGCATTGGCTGAGTTGGCAGCCGAAGTATGCAGCAATCCATAGCCATGTGAAGCGCATCATCCTGGCATGGAAACAAATCGGACATAATCGAACTAGATCTAGGCGACACGGAGGTGACAAAGTGGAGCGAGCATTAGCCACTTTTGCTCTCCAGTGAGCTTGGCCCATTCTTTTCCGCTCTGTTTCGCTGTGGCCCCAAAGGTCAAGTCATCAGCTCAGCAACGAAACCTGCCACTGCAAGTGGATGCAAATGGACTGGCACAACATGGCACAACATGGCACAACATGGCACAACATGGCACAACATGGCACAACCATTGAATCTGCAAACGGGGTAAGCGATTGGTAGTTGTCACGCACCTGCACATGGCATGTGCAAAGCATACTGGAACATGCAACATAATTTCAAAACAATAAGTCAACAGAGGTTTCCGAAATGGCTGGCAATGGCCAATTCCAATGTCTTGGGCTCTTATGAACCTTCATGGTTTACCATCGTTTGTGAGAAATTTTGTCTAGTTGAGGACACCAATTAACAGCGTCTCTTGTGTACGGAGCCCGTACAGCCCCGCGGATGCTGCAAAGTAGTCTAACGTGTCTGTTGTTTTTTCCGCGGGGTCTCCGCCCGTTTCGTTGCTTTGACAGCATTTCAAAATTTCAAGTCGTGAACCGATCTGGTGATGACGGTGACTCAGTGAAACTGCCAAACTGTGAACGAATCAACTTCCAGCCTTCGTGCAATTGCAGCCACATTGCGAGTGACATGAATGTGCTTCAATACCTAGAAACGGGAAAGCAAAACTATTCAGTGCCACATTCATGACATCTTAAGATGCAAAGCAAGTCCAGTCACAAAAGGGATAGCGCTGATAGTTTCAACCACCATCCCTGCTAATGCCACGAATGAAACATTTATGACAGTGAAAGATGTTGAAACTCACTCAGAAGGAAGTATGCACGAGAGCACGGACCGAACATGATCAGGTTAACAGAAAGATTGACCATTTCTTTGGGCAAAAGCGAGCTGATGGAGACAATCCTTCGTCAAACGAATCATCAACCATACATGGCGGCCCGGAACATACTGATGGGTAGGATGCTAGCGTAGGATATATACTCAAGGCTCAAACGTCCAGGCAAGCGCTGCGTGCTGCGCACTGGTTTGGAAGCTCCGATTCCACGTACTCCTCGCCAAATGCCAGGATCCTGAATTCAGGAAATGCGCAATAGACACGTACAGTTTTGAAGATAGGCTCGAAAAGGTCAAAAAGACTTGCAAATAACCACAGGAAGTGCACTTCTTGATGCAGTTCACAAGATCCAAGTACTCAAGCCATGCTCATCAAATGGGTCCTTCGCATAGGGCTCCAGACTGGCCACTGGCAGTTGGATGTTGCGACACATTGCAACACATTGGAACACAGCTCAATGCTGCTCAATGCTGCTCACTTGAAGTCGCTGCATCCGGCGGCAGCTTCGGTGCCTTGGGCAAAGAACGCACGTGCAAAACTGACGATGGCTCATCTCTCCGTGGAGAGGGAGAACAACGGATTTCGGTTCAGTTGCACAGCCGTGGAACAAGCGTTTTAAATCGTTCGCCCCAACCCGGACGTTGTGATCATCATCGCATTAAAATTTGCTGCCTATGAACAATATATTGACTGGGGTAATATCATCAACTTTATCTTCATAAGGGATCAAAATTCGCCACCCCCTATGGACAATATGTTGATTGGAGTAATAACATCAACTTTTTCTTCATATATGCCACCTGAAGTCAGACGCGGCGCAACGTCAGGGTTGCAGCGAAATCGTTTTAACGGATTTTCTGCCATTGTTTTGACTTTTTTGTTTTCTTCTTCGGTTTTCCAAGGTGCAACGGTGCGATTTACATCGTGTTGGTTGGCCACAGCATGCCACAGCCATGGTTGCAAGTCATCATAAGTCATCGTTTCAATGAGGAAACGGATGCAAACGAATGACTCTCATCGTTTGACGCTTTACTTCCACTTCTTTTGCTTCTTTTTGCTTTTTCTTATTCGCGTCTTCGTTTCATTTTCCACTTCTTTTTTAGATTTCTCGTGATTTCTCTTGCTTTGAACATGCCCAGGCAGAAACGAAAGGCACAATTGACACACTTATCAATCTTGGACTGTGACTGGATGCATGAGTCACGCCAGTGTCTATCTGGAGAACCACTATGTGCTACATGTGCCAGGTAAAACACAATTTTAAGGTCTGGATAACCAGTCACCTGCCAGGAAAAAACACATATTTGGATAATCAAGTTGTGCTGCGGACGCCGTGCAACAAGAGTATCAAGAGTATCTATACGTGTACTGGGATTGAAATAGACTGCTAGCTGATGCTTTGCTTGCTGTTTTTCATTTTTTCCCGCGGCATTTGTCCCCCGGCAAGATTAACGCATTGTCACACAATATGGGTTTGTAGAATGTCTCTGGTTTTGCAATTTTCTCGCGGCAACCACCGAGCATCTTGCTCTTTCTTGTCCGCCGCAAGTGCCGCTTCAAATCCATCTCAATTGCCTGCATTTTTGCTCATTCGGTCTTTTTGAACAAATTAGCTGAATCTAATTTGATTTAAATGCAAATTGTTTTTGCTAATCTCTATTCATTTTGCTCAATTTTGCTCATTTATAGGTTCAATTTAAACGTCATTGAACTGAGTCTGGGCCAAGTTTGCTCAGTCCTACTTTATGAAAGGAGGCCCTGAGAATTTCTGAGATCTGTCAGGATCAGTGTAGATGGGTGGGCGACTCTACAAAAGCAGAACCTGTACAAAGTATGTTCGCCACATTTTGGAAACGAAAAACTTAGATTCAGGGAGGTATTGCTGCTGATGCTAAACAATCTAAACAATTCTTGGGTACAAGTGGATTAGTCTGCCCAATTTTGAGTTGGTCCAAAATCTCTTGTAGGGTACTCCTGTGGGATGTGGACATCTGTGTGACATCTGTCTTCCAAGCTGTAGGATTCGAGTCCTGTGACAGGAATGTTTCCTGTGCTGGATGCGAATTTGGACATAACATAACTTATCAAAACTATTTCATAACTTGCTTCTTGATGCAGGCAACTTGGGGGTCCATTGCACCTGCCACATTTCAAAAACGAATCGGTCATTCTATGTAGATTATGTATGATTCTGTAGTATATACTATTCTAAAAGAATACCCAGAAATCATGTCACGCATATTTGGAAGACATGCACCGGCTTGCCCGGCTTGCGGCGTCAAAATCTTCACTGCAAACGCGAATGTTTCTTTGGATAGAGCACTAGCAGGAAGTTCCTCCAGGTTCCCATGCGTTTGGGCACCAAAGCACCAAAGGGGCTTCGAATCTGACTCCTGGGGTTGCAGCGTGGGCATAGATAAAGCTGATTAAAGCTGTATGGAACATCGAATCCATTGGAAAATCGCCAGCTCCAAACAGAAAGGCTGTCATTGGTTCCAAGTTGCTAACCAGTTTTACAATGTTTTACAAAGGTTTCTCAATGAAGGTTTCAATCAGAACACGGGGCAGCAGTCAGTAAACTTTCAACTGCCACAAGAAACCTGACACCTGCAGAATGTTTCTTGCGATTCTCCTCTGCATTGTCATGGAAGCAATGCAAATTAAATGGAGTTTCGGTTCTTAAAATCCAGACTGTTAAGGCTACAGCGCTCACCTTGAGGTCAGAGACTTTATGCTTAGCAAAGAGTCAGAGACCATCAGAGAGCACTAATAGTTCATTCATGTTCATTCAAATCATTCCTTTCCACGCTGTTTCCTTAGTCCTGCAAGAGCTACTCCAAAAAGTCAGATCTTGGCACCGACTCTGACACCTTGCCACAAGACCAGCTGATCTCAGGTGCGACTCCATCTCCTAATGTATGGCTAACGGAAATGAATGAAGAGTATGAAATAGTGAATGATATGTGAATGATATGTGAATGAATAGTGAATGTTAAAATAAAATATGACAAGCATTGACAAGCACTTTCACTGGCGCCTCAGCCATGACCTGCAGAAGAATCAGCTGCGCTCCACTGTGGACGTCACAGCCTTGTTGCGCCCATTGCCACGCCATCTTCCAATGGTCCTCTTCGATGCTCAAGTCTCGCCAAGTCCTGATAACTCTGAGAACTCTGATAACACATTGGAACACATTGGAACACATCATGGTCAACTTTGTCAAAGCACTTCCTTTTCACATCTTTTCACGGTCCGACGGTCTGTTTGCCATACCCGCCATACCCTTTTGGATTTCTCTCGGATCGTCGGATCGTGTCATTTTTGGCGACAGCACTGCCCATTCGAAGTTTGAGTCTCCGCTGAGTTGCGGACAAACCGTGCGAAGTCATCGCTTCTTTCAGGGCCTCCTCAGATTGAGCCCGAACTAAATAGAGATTGAGAGATGAAATGAGATGAACAGAGAAGGTTTCCACCTCTGAATTCCCGCACCTGTGCTATCGTGTGCTATTGCATGGGCATGGACAAAATACATAGTTCATCCAGACGCAATCCAACAATCCACAATTTCCATTACTTTCCTGGAACATGCGGCATGCAACAATTTCCATTACTTTCCTGGAACATGCGGCATGCAGCTCTCTGAATCTTCATTTCCGTTCTCTTTCAGCATCTTTCAGCGTCTTTATTCAGTTTGTTCAAAAGTTGAGTCGAGTTGGCAAGCTTCGAATGTGCCCTCCTGGCGCTTCATGCACGCCAGGATGGCGTGCCGTGCGGTACCTCTGCAGTGATGAAAGTGAAGTCTAGGCCCATCTGTATAGATTACAAGTGATTACAATTCTACTACCGATATTATTCTCAATTATAACATCAATATAATATTAATATACAATATGTTAATACATGTTAATACATGTTAATACATGTTAATACATGTTGATACAGTTCTTGTATATGTCCCGCGATAGTTCTCGGACGACAGGCACTGGTCACCCCTTGGGGACAGAAGCGCCGCCAGCACCCCAGCGAGGCTTGGCATTGCGTCCACGTCGTAGGCCAAATCACTGCCGATCAGCACCTTGTCATGTCACACATGTCACACATGTCACACATGTCACACATGTCATGTTGCATCATGTTGCTTAAAGATGATTATAAGATGATTATAAGATGATCATAAGTAGACGATTAAAGCACACGGCTTTCTGCCCAAAAGAATAAAAAAGACTCGTCGAATCATGTCGAGAAACTAAGCTGCCTGAAGGTGAAGCAATGTGGCAATGTGCAACACTTGTGATTTTGACAGTTGTGATGCAAAGCAATGCAAAGTGCTGGGATTTGCTGATCTTTTGCGAGTTCAAAGCTTATTTGCCTAGCAAATCTTCCAATGCCAGGGAGCATCTGCCTTTGGCACGTTGTCTGGTTCGCACCAGTCCAATCTGCAAACGTCCACCGTCAACTCGACCTCAATGGAGCGCAAGGAGTCTCAGTTGATGTCAACAAATTGGTTCGGAAAAGCATTAAGACATATTAAGACTCTAAAATTTTAAAGCAGAATCGTTTCTGGACTAAGAAGGTGTTTCAAGGCCTTCTTGGGCACAAATGATACATACCTTCCTCTTGGAGAGTAAGCAAGGGAGAACGAAGGGCATATAGAGTCTATATCAGTCTATATCAGTCTATAGTCTATAGTCTTATCAAAGGCGATGAGAGTTCTTTGGTGGATTCCCGGATCGACCCATCCCACTTTCTTTGAACGCCGGTTCAACGGTTCAACATTCATTGCATGTTTGCTCATGTTTGCATGTTGATGTGTATGACACCCAAACGAGACAGAGGGGCAATGATCAGTACTGTATAATGACGATGGTTCCCTTGAAAGAAGTGAGACTCCCGTCTTAGGCCCCTGAAAGGGAAAAATGCTAAAGCACAAGAATCCACAAGACACTTAGGTGGCAATAGGTGACTATCTAATGCATTCTAATGCTACCTGTCGTGATTTGCAGATCTATTGTGGACTCGTGGACAGCGTGCCGCAAGTGCTTTGATCCAGGATATCCAGGGGAGTTCAGCCAAGAGTCATCGTTGCATTGCCTGGTAGCATCTAAGTTGTAGCGCAGATTCTCCAGTACCTGGTGCAGACTGGTGCAGTTGCAAGCTGGCGCAGGCACAGAATCTGGAGAAATGTGGAGAAATGTGGAAGTTTGTTGCGGCACAATGAGCTACGCAGCTCCCGGTTACACATGCTTACCGATGAGCTACCGATGCCTGCAGCTGGTTGTCGCTGAGAGTCACAGGTCGACCCTGCAAACCCAATGCAAGGCCCAAGAATCCTGTCCCTGCACCTAAGCGGACAGCTGCAAGACATCAAAGCTGTAATGTGTTTTAATATGTTTTAATATGTTTTAATATGTTTTAATATGTTTTAATCATGTCTATCTGAGTGGATGATCAGAGTTGGAAACAAATCAGCTTGCAGTGTAGCAAAATTGAATAGCTCCATTGGCAACCCATGAGTTCAAGAACTGATTCCAGTGAAGATGAAGCGAATTCCCTTCCACTGATCTTTGAGATTCCTCCTCTCGGCTCAGGCAAGGGTCCAAGCTCCAAAATGTGACCATGGAGAAGATGATCCAAAGCTCCAGCCAATGCCAAGCCCAGCAGCATGCATCCACCTGGAGCTAATGAAGACATATTGAAATTATTGAAACAAGAGAGAGGGCACGTGGGACAAGGCAACACAACAGGAGACAAATGAATACAAATGAGACAAAACATGACAAGACAATAGTACAAAAAAAAAGCGAAAGGATTGTGAAAAAACAGTTCTTACAGAAATTCTGGATGTCCATCACGTGCTCAAAGGATGCAATCACACTATCCATGCAATGGACAAATCGTGCTCGATGCTTCGCGCCTGTCCAAATCATGCAGCCAGTCTCAAGACCGCCACCGATCTGGTCTGCAACTCTCACCACAACATAGCCCTGCAACTCTTGGCAAAGGCTGAAAGCTAAAGATGCTGAAAGCACGAAAAGGTTAGGCTGTCCGAATTCGGATGACCTTCAGGTCTTGCAGTCTTCATCCGTTCCCTGCCTTTCCCAAAATGTTTTTGGAGTCCCCAAGACATGATCATTTTGATCAGTTTGATGATTTTGACATTGTTGATATTGTTAGGGAATGTTGGGGACTTGTTGACAAAAACTGCCTTTTCATGCCTTTTGGGACATGGAAGCTGGACCGCAAAGCTTCACCTCCTGGAGTTCAAAAATCTTGTGCCCGACCAAGCCCGAGTCGTCAACGGGCAGCAGCACCTTCGCCGTCACAGGGGTCACCCACGATGCCAAGCGACTCAAGGCTTCTACACTAGATATACAGTAGGTAATTATACAGATTATAAAGTAGGTCAGAGTGGATCAAGACTGTCCCAAGGCTTTCCAAAGCGTCTGATCTCTGTCTCTTGGAAATCTGCCTGGCCTCCTTGGTGCAAAGTTCAAACAGCTCATCGTTGGCCTCCGAACACAAAGAGAAAACAGCGGAAAAGGATTGGCACGGCATGGGCTCTTTATGGTTCTTAAGACTCTGGATGGATGCACCTGTCTTACTGCGTATCCCTAATAGATCTTTTAGTAGTGCTTAGAGCTTTTTCCCGCTCACGAGTTGAAACCTGACACTTTCATCACAGAATACAAATAGAAAACATGGGATAAAACATTTGACCTTCCAGGCCCAATGACTCTCGATTACAGCCGTCCCATTTGAAAAAGCTCCATGTCTTGACGGAATTCATCCAGAATCCAGGGGGAACAAACATGAACTTCTTGTAAGCCAGGGAATTGAACATTTAAAGATATTTAAAGTGTTCCACCATCTTGACATTTTTTACATGAAAGAAACAAATCGACGTGAATCCAAAGGCAAAGATAAAAGTGCCTCTTCCAATTCCTCCAGAGCCATAAGCACAGACTTGGCAAAGATTTTGCGAGCCTCATCCAGTGTGCCATTCAGTACAATTTTAAACGTATAGCCAGTCAATCTACAACAAACCATCAATCGAGGACTTCTTCTCTGCTAAAGGTTTATCGAATCTGCTATGGAGCATGGAAAGCTACTCAACCACTTGAAAAATGGACCTGCAATGATTTGAACTGCTGAAGGTCTGGCATCGGAACTGCGTAGTTCTCATCAATTGTCTTTCTCGTAAACTAAGCTGGAAGCTGTTGGGAGCGGCCGAAACTGCTTCAACAGCTTGTCGTGAAAAACCTCTTCAAGCAGGGAAGATTGCACCTGGCCAGGTGCAATTCACATGATCTTTGAATTGTGGCAAGGAATCTATCAAAACCTTCTGGGCCGATGAACTTGGCATGTTCACCATGTTTCACCATGTTTCACCACTGTTGCAATCCAGGTAACATTATGTAACATCACTTTGTCAGCATCATGTAGCACTCTCCTTGCTGTTTCTCCAATGACTTGCTGCTTTGATAGTCCAGCCGTCCAGCCTCTTCCAAATCTCCTAACAGCAAATGACTTAGAGGAGTGGAGCGAGACACAATAGACACAGAAGAAACTTCATCAAATTGCACAAGGAAAGAGGATCTTCACCCCAAAGAAGCAATGGAAAAAAATCCTTACCAATTCCGTCACCTTTTCGCAAGTTCCATATGTCTCATATAGTTCCATATATTTCCATAGTGCAGATTGGATCAGACTGGGTGACTTGTGTCATCGTTGTCTTCCCATCGATGCGTCCTTGGAGCAACTCCTCCAGCAGCTGCCGATAGACTTTGCCATCGCGAAGGCCTTCGCTGTCAGCTGTCAGCTGTCAGCAGCTCCATGCTGTTCCAATCTGTTGCCGTTCCGCATGTTATTCAGTGTGATGCCAAATTCATCCATTTCAAGGCACGGTGCGTTGCAAAGTGACCAAATGCTATGAACATGTTATCACTTTCTGAAGCCCTTTCCAAAAATATGTTTATGCTTATTCTCTCGCTTCCCTTCTACATCTCAGCCTAAGACCAGGAAATATTCCTATCTACAAATATCATTAATTAAAATAATCATCAAATATTGATTATTGATTATTGATTATTGATTATTAATTATATACATATCTGCCGTTTTTCCGTTGATTCATTTTTTTTTTCATGTTCCATTCAGTGCCTTCTCGTTGGAGCCGTCGCAGCTGGATCAGCGGTAGCATCAGGCTGAGATGCTCCACATATCGACCATTCCCCTGTCCACGCTCTTCGCCCCATAGGGGCGACCAACTGCAAGTCGAACGGAGATTCTGAACCTATACTACAAAACATAACAAAACCATGTTTGGGAATGCTTGGAATTTCCACTTGTCTATCTGATCACCATTAGGAAGATCATGACTTAAAGACTTAAAGATATAGTCGAGGAGGAATCACCAGCCGGACGTCCATTTTAACTTGACAGATCTTGTCGGATTCTTCTAGGAATCTTTGTGCAAAGCGTTGTAAGCGTAAGCCTTGGGGTGGCCTGGTTTTGAGACTTTTGAGCCAATTGGCAGCGTGCTGCTCAATCTGCATCCCATCTTGGAGCAAACAAATGCCCCTCAGACCCCTCAGCTGAAGAAATGCTGAAGACACATAAAAAATAATCATTATATATATATACAGTATATATATATACAATAATAATTGTTTTCAATGCAGGCGGCTTGACGTCATGGTAGGCATCACCCGAGGCCTTCGGAACGGCTTCGATGGCTGCAAGTTTCAGCAAGTTTCAAGCTTAGGAGCGACTCACAGAAGCAAGTCACAGAAATTCACAGAATCCATGCTATGTCCATGCTATGTCCATGCTATGTCCATGCTTGATGCCCCAAATGAACCTTCAAAATCCTTCAAATCCAGAGCATCTTTCAATCGCCACCCACCAAGAGAGAAATACCAAAACAGGGCAAAGAACTTGCTTAAGTTCGAGCGTTTCTAAGACAAATTGAGTTTCGCTTCGAATAACTTTCGACACATTTTCTGAGTTCAGATTTTCTTGGAACCGATGGAACGTCGACAGGACTGCAATCCCATGTGGATCTTAGATTCACTTGGCACTCGGACGTGAGCATGAGCCATGCCATCATTACTTGCACCAAAGTCTCTCCCTGGCTGCATGAATGAACCAGTCTCTGCACATCTGGTCTTTTTGAGATAGCCCAAAAGTCCAAAAGCTCTTGTAACAGAGGAAGAGCGCATAATTCCTATAGTTCATTGTAGTCAGTAGTTCATCATAATTCATCATAATTCTCAGTTCATTCCTTTCAGGTGCAGCTTGGACATTTGAAAGCCTGACAAAATACTACGGCACACCTTGACCAAATAAAACAGTCACAACAACCAGCTGACTCTGAAAGGATCCGCCCAAGTACTGTCACAACTCTGTCGCCTGCAAGCCGCAGTCATTATGGTGGAGCCGTTCGTTCAAGTCCTGTCTCCATGGTGCTTTCTGAACTGTCCCGAGAAATCCCGAGATTATGATTCTTCGGATTCTTCGGATTCTTCGGATTCTTCGGATTCTTCGGTAACCAGTCTCTGTCGGAGACCGGTCCTGGTCTGTCAAATGTAATGACACTATGACAATCACAGGGACAATACAATGTGGGTGTGGGGCTGTGTGGGGCTCCTCGCGGTTCGTGCTATTGAACTTTTGCAGATTTGCAGCCAACTCCTTCAAGCCCAGGCCACAACCCAAACATGGTGCAAATGACTTCAAACTCCATCTGTCTGGCGTTCCTCTGTCAGCATTGCACATTTAGATTATTTAGAGCTCCACTGTTGGCTGATATTCTGACAATTTCTGACATATTCTGGACCTTCCAAATTCTGCTTCTCAAGAATTTGGAAGCTTTCTTCAAAACCGGACCGAGCCTCACAGGAAAACGTCAAGGGAGGCAGGCCTAAGTGTCATGTATCGTCTTTTGAGACGCCACCGAATTCAGGGGCAATTCGAACAATATGAATTTGGGATATTGTTGCGCAAACCTATGTTTTGCGGCTGCAGAGCTTGCATAGTTTTTGGAGGCCTCTGGCGTTACATCATTCATTGGCCGCATGATCCACCATGGCTCAGTTGACAGAGTCATATCCGGGGCACGAACCGATCAGTACCACATAGATAAAATACATGGCCAAGATGGGAAAGTACATCAGCGTCCTGTTTGCAGAAACGGCAACGCTCCAGCAATCTCCAGCCCAGATTTGCACGTCTACGTTGTTTCTGGCTGGGCCGTCCTTGGCTCTCTTATCGCGCGGGCAAGCGGGAACAGCACGCCCAGCAAAAAGATAAACTGCAAGGCTTTCAATGGCTTTCAATGGCTTTCA
>Ga0126342_10017549_pt1 | contig 12366 bp, 9 predicted proteins | sample Cyp1metagenome_FD_92528 | JGI IMG/M metagenome (GOLD analysis project Ga0126342, IMG submission 92528) | Coral microbial communities from Lord Howe Island, Old Settlement Bay, Australia - Cyphastrea 1 metagenome | ecosystem: Host-associated > Invertebrates > Cnidaria > Coral ... | reverse complement strand
GTGCCACCTTTACATGAGTTCTTTTGATTGAGTGATGCTTGCATTCAAATTAAATGGCATTCGCCTACGCCGTCTTCGCCCAGTTTCTTAGCTTGGAGGTGGCTGCGTTGTTGGAGAAAAAAGCTAGATTTGCAGACGTTTCTCTGTCCGGATTGGCAGGTTGGGGGCCATCAAGGCTGCATGTAACTTCACCCAGGCCTACAAGTTCCTCTACATGATCTGCTATGGGTTCTCGGGTCTTTCTGGCCCATTTACCCCACTACAAAATGTTTAAAATATGTATATGGGTTCGCCGGAAAATATGGTACCCTAAAATCTGATTAGTCTAACTAATACCCCACTACAAAATACTAAAAAAATATAAACATGTATAATATTTTTTAATATGGCTTTGTCTGAAGATATGGTACCCTGATTAATCTAATATAATCCAATTACAGGTTTATCATACTATTCCTCCCCATTAACATAGGGGCCCGCAGCCATGGTATGCTATGGTCACCAAATAAAAGCCACCCCACAAATACGATACAAAATCATAGGCTTTGATCCGCATTTTTGTGGGTCAAACATACTGATCGTAATCTGATCGTTTTGAGGAATCCAGTTTAAGTTCATGCACGTTTCTATTCCCGTTTTTGATGGTGAGAATGCCCATGTTTGATAAACTCTGGCGAAGCTCGCCACAATAATCAAATCTGAGAATAGAGTAGAGTAATGTAGAGTAATGTACAATATGTACAGTAGCCCATTCCATCCTATTGGATTCTCATACTTTTCCCCGCTTCGTCCTCCTCCAAGGACAGCCAGTGTTTCAAGCGATCCAGGCAGGCTCCGGGCCTGGGCACCCCGAACTACCGGCATGGGAAGATCCTCGAACTGAATGTGGATTTTCCAGGCTATGAGGTGAATTTGGAGGGATCCTATCTTGGAAATTGATGAATATTGATTAACCTTCAATGTAAACAATGGTATATAACGTTTTCCCCTTTGAGTCAGTGTTGCACCCCAGCAAATGAGATGATGTTCTTTCCGGCAATTCGAATCACCTGTAGAATATAGTTATATATTAGAGTATACTAGATGAAGTCCCTGATAAAACATTATTCAATCAGACTATATAAATCCAGCAAAACCAAAGTACCTCCTGCAAACTAACAGTTCGATGTGGGAAACCGACCATTTGCAGATCATGTTCCGAACGGATTTTCCATGATTTCCATGGCTTTTCCACATCCATGTTTGGCTTCGGGGTGGGCGACTAAGTGGGCGACTACGGCACCCCAACGGTTTCCGAAAACGAACTTGTCGGCTGGGAGTTGGATCGACCATAGAATGGCAATGTTTAATGTTAGGGGGGATGGGGACCAAAAATTCAGGCTGTCTTGAAATTTAGGGGGAAAAAAGCAAGACCTCATGGTAACACAATTAAATGACTGTTGAGTAAATAATTGGTTCGTAATCTTCCCAAATAAACAGGCCATAGTATAGTTTTGGACAAAACCGTATCATGCCGTATCAATGAATCAAAGGATCTGAGCCTTGCCTAAGGCCTTCGGATTTGAAACAACAACGCCTGAACAACCGAAACTGTATGTATCATATAATTACTTCCAATAAATAAGTGCTGGATAACCATGCATGGACCATGCGCATCATTCCCAATATGTAGCAGTACCATGCAACCTGGCCGCCCTTCCCATCCCAGAAAGCCACGGGGCGTGTGGCAAAGCCAGTCGCCCATCTCCCTTAACAACTGCCGACCTCGGGGGATAGCCCTGAAAAGATAGACTAATACATGGAGTGGATTTGTTTTCTATTATTTTTGTTGGGGGTTACTACAACCATCATAAGGTGTGTGATGGTGTTGTGGTCTTAAGCATCAAACATGGGTCTTTGTGCAATGACCTGGCCAAGTCACAAGTTACTGAGTCACCAACCTGAAATAAGGTTAAGTGGGGTGAACTGTTCGGGTAATTGAATCACCATCATGAATCAAATAAAAACAATCTAGTCTAGTGAACGAATTTAAAAACCATCATCAAGTTTTTGGGCTGTTAACCTCACTTCTAGTGATGTCGCGGTGAGGCCGCTACAATTTACCCTGAAAGATCTGCAATGCCCAACTTCAAGCAGCTCGAAGTCTCAAAAGTGATCAAAAAGCCACTGCGCACCAAGCAGATCCAGGCGGCCAAGAACTTAAGCACCCAAGCTGTTTGAGTAAAATATGACAGAATCTTGAAAATCTTGATCCACAGTACCAATTGTACAGTGATCACCTGAATCTTTCCCAACAAACCTCTGCAAAATTCCCCAAAAGTTTAAGGGATCCCGAGTCAGGTGAAACCCAACCATCAGCTGATAGGCAAGTTCTGTCAACCTCCGAGCTGATCTATTGCAGTATGCAATCCACTGGGTCAACACTTTGGACTTCAGGGTCCACATAGTTCAGCAGTTTTAAGACCAATTCCATTCTCCATTTTGAATCGTTTTGGTTGGTTGTATCTCCATCGTATGTTGCTTGAACCCCATGTTTTTGCAGCTATGTTACATCATCTTAATTTTACTGTTTCAACCCATCTTAAATGCATCTGAAACCCGTCTTCAGGATTCTACTGATACTTTAAAACACATCTCAATTGTGCCTGGTTATTTTTTTGTGCTTGGTTGACTTCGTGTGTTACTTGTAAAGTCTAATCAGACTCTCTCAAAGTCTATCAAATCTATCAATCGTTGTTCCTTCAACCCTGAGGGATCCCCTCCCGCCATGCCACTCGGTCCATCTCTGATTAATTCGTTCGCAGCACGCTGGAAGCTCAAGGTTAATGACTCAACGAGGGCGCCTCCGGGGTCGTCACGGCTGGGAAATCCCCGCGAACAAATTGGGAAAATCAAGAGGATGCACGGAAGATTTTGGGAACATCATGGGAAAAACATTGGCACGATATATATATATATATATATATATATATATACATATATATATATATATATATACATATATATATACATATATATATACATATATATAATGGGAAATTATTGGAACATATAGGGAAAGTTATTGTATTTCAACCCATGAAGTATAGCGTGGGTTTGTGCAACAATACTTTACTTCCCCCCCAATTTATGGCAAGTTCAAGGGGAAACAAGGTCAACAGGAAGGCACCATGCGAAACATCAGTGGACTCAGGGAATCATCCAGGGATATCCAGGGTACACCTCTGAAAACTAACATTCAGAACCCATATTCATGGTCATTCCCCATAGGAGCATCATTATTCCATATTATTCCAATATATGTTTAAATCAAAATTATTGGCGTGCGGATCCTAAATGAGGAACACAAACCCTCTGACAATCTAACTTGGGTGTCTGGGAAACCGCAATGATTTTCGATTTAAACATATGAGTAGCGGACAAAAATTATAAATTTAATGCCATGCACAAATTAGGGCCTTCCCCTATCGGTTATGAAGGTTTTGTGCAACCTCGGAAGGGCCAAGGCGAAGCAAAACTAAATTAGTATTACAGTACAATAATTTTGTCGGTTATTCATATAGGAAATCGTCCAAACCAATGTTGTATTTTCGGATGCCAGGAGAAAAAAAAACATCTGCGTATGGACCATACCTTAGAACCTACATTTACCCAACACATGAGCTTACAAAAATCTACGTATAAATGTATAGAATTGTATAGATATACAAATATATACCATAATATGTGTAATAAAAATAAAATCATAATTCCATAATTACAAATGGCCATTACACTATACAGATATACAAATATACCATTTCACTATATAATTTGAAGAGTTTGGCCATTTTGGGATATTTTTTCCCTGCAAATCCCACTGACTCAGTCCATCGTTTCCAGGTCGGCCTACCATCGCTTTGGGCACCGTCGAGGTCTCGTCCAAATTGGAAAGCACCTGATCAATTCACTAAATGGATAGTTTAAGTGAGGTGATGTGTAATACATATTATATGTAGAATATATATATAATTTATATTATATATATGGTTACATATATATATGTATGGTAATGGTAATGGTATCCCATATTTCCGACATGAACTACAAGAAACAAGAATCTCGATAGAACTGATGATGTAACCAACAAACAAGTGGATCTGATTGGAATTGACTAAAGGGAATGGGAACTCAGCCAAAATTCATACAGCCAAGATCGTGGAGATTCACCTTGAGCAGCAGCTGAAAAGGTGGGTCACTGGCTTACGAACCACTTGCTAAATAGGGTGGCCATCCAAGTAAAGCTTAATACTAATTTGACTTCCCCAACTATTTTTAGGTAGAATAAATCAATCGTTCTTTTCCCAATGAGGAAGCAGGAATCATTGAAGAACCGCTCACAGTCTCAGGTCGTTGGCACAGGTCTCTGGCTTCAGATCAACGCCGCAAACTTGGTCAAAGTGCTTCTGCAATACTACTGTGGTCTGAAAAACCATTTTGACCGTAACACAAATGTACTAAGTATGAGTGTAATTGTCAATTCAATTGAAATCATACATTTAAGTATGAATATGAATTTCAACACGTTTATGTACATCATAAATTTGGGTTTGTCTGAAAATGATTGAAAATGTCTATCCATTGGTGAATCATGTTTCCTGTTAAATTTGCCATTTGGCAATTTGGTGAGAATAGACCCTATTTTCACAGACACCATCGTTGATGGTGAATCTCATTCAATGTCCTAATTAATCCTTTCCCCATATAAAACACCCCAAGGAATCCATGGTTCAAGACAGTATGTACACATACTTGGGACCATACAATTGCAATAGAAAATCACTAGGGTTGTTTAATATGTACGAGCTATCCCCATCGTTGAAATCCCGACGGCGCCGTGGCCTCCAGTTGATGAACCATGGGAAGAGCGTACCACGACTTTGCGGCCGCGTCTGCCAGCTCGTTGGCCTGCCAAAAATCGGCCATGACCTCAGACATTGCACAAGATGATGACGCGAATGGCCAGACACAATCGGATGTGATGGGATGTGTGTTTCTTTGATTTCTTTGTGAGTAAGGAACTCGATATGTTTTCCGAAAAGAACTGAATATTCAGCTTTTTTTTGGTGGATGTCGTTGGTTGAAGATATTGAATATAGCATTTCCAGAGAAAAGAACATCTCGATTTTAAGATTGCTGAAAAACATGGAAGACACGATGAAGACACCAAATTACTCAATCCAGGTGTAGCCAGCACACAGGAAAAGAGCCAATAACATAGAGGGACGCCATTGGACATTTTAGATACATTTAGACACCATAGCCGCCAATTGCTATCGGACAATACTTGAAGTTGGGGTTCATAAAATCAAACCACCACAAGGTTTTTTCAGTTATAAGACATTACCATGCACAAACCTCACGTGGCCAGAGTTTTGCGAAATTCCCATGCCCCAGTTGAACCAGTTGCCCAAAAAAAAGAAGCCAATGAAACACCACCAGCCCCTGCCGCCCCGGCCCTGGCCGTGGCACCATGACATCCCCCAGCACGGCCACATCCAACTCACAGCTGCCGGTGTACAGAAATTGAAGCGCAGCGCGTACCACCTCTCCACCAGGATCCCATGGGGAATTTGGGGAAAATCCATGGGCAAACCATGAATTCACAACCGATTTGTTCTGGATATTTCTGGTAACCAAATCAAGTTTAACCAGCTAAATTGCTAAATTCTGCAGAAAATCCATGCACAGTGGTTAAATATAGAATTTTATATCAGCCAAACCTGAAACAAAACTGATATTTTGGCCAAGTCTTAGGTTGATCGGTTGCCCAGTCCTTAAATCTGCCGAGCATCGTCCGGGCTCCAGGAGACTTCCACCAGCGATTCAGCGGAGTCGCGGTAGGCGCCATGAAACCTGGCGCTGCATGGCGCTGCTGTGATGAATGGGACAGTTGATTTAAAGGATTCTGTCTGTGCTCACGGCTTTCTTCATTGTTTTGCTATGTTTTGCTTGTTGTCGGCATAAGTTTTCTGAATTTTTGAAATTTGACAGAAACTTGATGGGAAAAAGGCAAGCCGCAACTCTGCCAGAATGGAAGTTGAATGGACAACATATAGATTCCACTTGGGATTAAAAAGACAAGGTTTATCGCTGGTAGGTACTTGCAAGCGTACCTTATTTATTTTCAAGGTTGCAATATGCTTGTTGGCATCAGAACTGAACGACTGAAGTACAAGCAATACTACAGTACTAGTCTGGAGCACACTCTCCCACTCTTATATTTGGATGATATATTTGGTTTGTATATAGCTACAATATTCCATAGTTCTACAGCTTGTAGATGGCTATATACATCTATATGCTACGATTCCACAATGCCTAGCCGGCTTCCATGTGGCTGCTCACAAGAGATACACTCAACGTCCCTAATTTTTCTTGGTAAAACACACGTATTTTCCAGGTTAGTTTTCGTATATGTATATATATATATAGTATGTGTGTGTGTGCTTGTTTTTCAGGTGGTTCCATCATCACCAAAAGGATCGTGCTGCCATGGAGTTACTCAGATCATGGGAGCTGCGGTGGTCAACAAAAAGCCCGTGCGGATCAGAAGTGGAACTGCAATTCAATTCCGGTGATATATAATGATATATATATATATATTATATATATAATTATATGTAAGTATTAAATATAATTAATTATATATATATATATAATTATGTATATATATGTGTGTTTATATGTATGCATGAGTTAATGTGTGTATATATACATGTAGACTTAGAGATGTACACCGTAGAGACAGTTCATACAGCATCATGTCTCGTTGAGACCGCCTCGCCCAGTCCGAGAAAGTGGGGATTTGACGAGTCTGCTGGATCCCTGATATAAACTATTGAGACAACCTCATGGGACATCAAGGCATCGTCTTTACATAGCATAGATCATTTACTAATTTACAGATATTTACAGTGCCTAAATGGATCTAAATGGTGGTTTTCCATAGCTCTGTTAGATTGCCAGAAGGTATATCCTATTTTTTGAGGTAAGTTAGATGTTTGAGTTGGTTGATATGCCCAAAAAAAATCAAACATACGTATTGTGTAACAACAGGAGCACACCCCCTTCCATCGGCCATGTGGCTTCAAGCGGAAGAAGTCCGAGAAACTGGCCAAGATGGCCTCCCGCAGCGCTGCTTTCATTGCTTGGCACAAATATTTACTGTCATAATAATATCATTTCAGAAGTGCTTGCCATTTTTGGGGTTAACATGGGTTAACCATCAACATCAAGATATATCAAGATAAATTCAAGATATATCAAGTAGAAACCTAACATGCTGGAGAATGTCGACATTATTTGGGGGTATCGGTCAAAACCCTGACCTGCTACCCTTCTGTGTACATCAACAAGGTGTAAGCCACGTCGTTGCTCCTAAACGCCGCATAGTTAGGTCGCCGTAGCGACACTTTTGAGTGATTAAACACCAATTTGGGTACTGAAGTTTTTTGAGATTGTGTTAAATTCAACTTTCTGACTGGTTGACGATGGCTAAACCCACCTTTTTGGTTTGTCAAATCACTTCTAGTCTTGTTGATGGTCCGATTTCACAAATTCTTAGTAAAATCCACACGGTTTCAGCTTAGAATTTCCACAATTGCGATGATTTCACCAACTCCAAATGCAAACCAATACATGTTCCTAGAACCTCCAACTACCCTCAAAAATGGTAAAAGTATGTAAAAGTCCTAACATTATAGGCTAAACCACCATGTTTATGGGTACAGATAGTCTAGCTTTGTCTCAAAATACATGCAAACATAAATGGGATGACTTCATCTGGGTAAATTATAATCTTTCACTAATCTGAAAATATCTGAAATAAGGCCATTTGAGGATGATTTCCCTATTGTTTCCCCTACTAACCATCATTCCAGTGAGGTCGCAGTGAGGTCGTTATAATTTGCCCAGCTTCAATGACTTCTGGTATTTCGGGCCACAAGGTTCCGGCGCCTTATGCGCCCCAATGCGGCTCCGGTGGCCACTGCTGCCAGCAACCAGGACCAGGTCAGGATGGAGAGCACCATCAGGCACCTTGGGAAGACTTTCATCTAGGAGTACCATGGATTTAACCACTGAAAAGTAGGGATTTTTAGTGGAATTGAATGATATTTATATAGATTTATATAGATGGGTTTTCATTTTCATGGCGTTTCATTGAATGTAATGAGATTTAATGGAAATTCAGGGGATTTAATAGGATCGAAAATGGCGGATAAGCGGGGATGAATCATCAACAACAGGGATTTCATGGGATACAATGGAGATCTGTTCTGGGATAAGGGATATGTATTATATATATAATATATATATAATATATATAATATATATATAATATATACGGAGTGACCAACCGCACTTAGACTTAGATCACCAAAAAAAAGTGGATTTGATCAAGAAGCCGGTTCATTGACCAACTCAGACCAATGATATCAAGTGGATTTGATCAACACTTGCGATTTGATTTGCCAAGCAAATATGGATTAACTCGTCAAAACTATGAATTTGATCAGCAATAATGAATGTGGATCTGACCCATGGGGAATGGGATGATGTGGCTCGATTTTCATCCAAGTTTTGAGCATTTAGCCCATGGATTCAATCTATCAGATCTATCAAATGCTGCTGGTTGCCCTTAGTCATATTGTTTCCTGTTCTCATGCGCCGTTGTAGAAAATCCCAGTCTGTAGGACAACAACGACATTTCGGTGTGGCCAAAATATGGCTATGGAAGAAGCAGAAAAGACATGACAAGGCCTGATCCAAGTTGGACAGCTTAATGCATCAGGTTTGAGTCGAAACCCTGGTTTGTAGCGGTTTCAAGTCCAACTCCAGTAAGCCTCTGATTTTTCAATGTTCCATCACGTTCCATCCCCTATCAAGCGAGGAGATTGATGGCACACCCAAGCGCCTCAAAGAGAGTTTTCAGAAGATCTGCACTGACTTTGAGGTTGTCATGGCCTTGGGGCCAAGGCTGATGGACGTGTGTAGTTCAAATGAGATGCGCTTCAACGGCTTCAACCAACAACGATGCCATGGATTAACCAACAAAAAAAGGGCTTTGCAACCAACACTTCTTGAAAATGCTCAGCGAACCATCTTGTACCATCTTGTAACACTACACATGCCTGAAGTGTACATGATACTGACAGCATCTGATAGCCGTATCTACATCTCACAGGTGTACACTCGTCAAAATTAATTTGTTTTTGAAACATACCATGTGTGAATCCCTTCCCCGACAACGCATTCCATCTGGGCAAATCACTATATACGACTTTTTGGAGCTGTGGTGATGTCGGTGTGAGGTCACTATAGTGCACCTACGATGGGTCCCGTGTAACCGCTGGCTTTTCCACCATCCACAAGAAAGGGAATCATCATGAAACATCCTTCAGCTCACGATTGATGTTTCACGGTCTCCATTGACCAAGTGATATCATTGGGGCTGGTCATGAACTCCCATGTCTCGTCACCCCTTGGGCCCGTGGGCACCCATTTTTCAGGTTCCGTGCGAGGTTCAAACCTCCTCTGTATCCCTTTCTACATCTTTCTACGGGTGGACATGAATTCATTACGATCGCCAATTAACCAAGTACGAGGTGTGCTTCATCCCCACGTACTAACCATAGAATGGCAAAACCCATATTTACCCATAGTTAACCATATTTAACCACATTTTTATCTATATCGCCATATTTAACTATATTGAACCATATTTACCCAATTGTACCCATACTTCACCCTTACACAGCCATTGAATTCTCCATTTCACCGACGTAGCTCAGCGGCAAGGCCCCATCGATTGGGCAACAACTTTGGCTGCCTCCAGCGTCAGGGGCCAAGGCCAAGACTTGGACCTCAAGGTCACCTGCGTCAGGCAAACATCACGATGTCGATCTAGCTGAACTTCATAGTTCACCAAAACATGAAATTTTTGGTGATTTTTGCCACAGGCAAACCTCAGGGGTTCAACCAATGCAAATATTTTTTGGTCAGATCTATCAGGGTCGCTTCCAACCCTCAACACCCCAGATATCACATTGGGAGATTGTGTAAAAACACAAAAACCCTGAAACTACCCATTTACCCCCCCCACAAGGTTTGAGCAACCCTGACATTTGACGAATGCGACTACCCGCTGGTAATCTACCAGTTTGCTCCGGAAACTGTAACGTGATGGTAGATGATTTACATGCATATTCTGTATATAATTATGTATATATATATATGCATAAATGGTAGTTGTCCACTGCAAACTGTTAGATTACCAAGGAGTAAATCCTAACTCTTCATTTTAATCCCCCCAAAGAATCCAAACGATAGAAAAGCCATTCTCTTTTAGCATTTTAGTCATATTTTACTTTTCTATCTTGGGGTTGCTATTCCAGTGACCTGCCAAGCTACTCTCAGGCCGCCCCAAGGGACGGCGGCCGGCTTGGCTTCTGCCGGCGCAGGAGTGGGCGCCTGGCAATCCACATGCTCCATGCATAAAACAACTAATCAGCAACATTCAGTGAAATTGATGTGTATAGATACATAATTATCATAATTATACATATTGTTACATATATGTATATAATATAATCATATTATAATATATATATAATATTATATATTATATTATAGATATATAGGCACCTATATACTTCAGCTAATGGTATCATTTCCAGTAGAAATGATCCAATCGTGTAGGTAAAATTAATGGTGCAGCATATGGGAAGAGAGTCACTTATTGATATTGACTAAATAAAATATTTGTGTGTAAAAAAAATGATCCGTTGTATTAGTTCATCTGCTTTGGTGAATTCTATCCAGCTGGAATCAGCGAATAATTGATAATAGCGTTTTGGTATAAAGGCCTGGTTGCCTGGTGAATTCCGTTCTTGTACCAAATATGTGTACGAGCAGTTTGTAGTTTGTATGTATATATATATATATGTATATACATTCTAAATTACAAACATATCTTTACAATAGATTGCGATGATTGGTTAGGACAATCAAGCAGCAAAGATGTCAAATCTGCCCGTTGTTCATGCTTTTGCACAGTCTTCCAAGTGCAAAATCCTCGCCTTTCTGCAAGGCAAAACTCTGCTGACACTTTGCACTGCTGGGGCTGCTACCTGGCACTTGGAGTGGGTTGCGCTGAAATAACATGGTAAATGGCCACCTAAGCCATGCAGTATTGACGTTGTTGAAATAAGATGATTTATATAATATGATATAATAGGATATAATGGTGATATAATGGTGATATGATGGTGATATAATGACGATAGAATGGCGATAGAATTGTGATCTTACGATTATACAATGGCGATACAATGGGACATAAATGGTGGTATGATGAAATCGAATGGTTTTTTCGTATCACAATTTGTTAATACAGAGGAACAATAACCCCAAAAGAACACGTGCAAAACCGCGCCTGTTTCCAAACAAAAACCGCAGCGTGTGAAAAGACAGCAGCATTCGTGGTACTTGTTTTGAAGAACAGGTAATCCGGCATCATTACAGCTTCAATCAACACAAGATACGGTAAAGTGGAGTAATCCCAAAACAATATACAGTTCAACATAGTTCAACTTATTTGATTATATTTCAACATGTTGATTTAGGGGTTGCCAAATCACCAGTGCCCCACCGCCTGTGGTGGAGTCACATCTGTTTGACCAGTCTGGCCCTTTTCAGCAGTGGTTGCGCCAGTTTCCTTGGAGGCCTTGTCGCCAGCGTCTGAGGCGTCTAAGGTTGCGGGTATGGGGGAATGGCACAAAGTGATGACACCCTCTAAGTGCCAAAAATGAACAATTTTGAAGGTTGGAGGCATTTTAACCTATTCTTGAGGAATAGCCTGAACTACAATCATGGGCATTCCCGTGATTTGTAATATCCTGGATGGTTCCAATGCATACATAAAGTATATAACGGTCAACACGGGCAACTTATGCCCAAGTAGGGATGGCCGAATGATTAGCAATTGAGCCACCCCAAAACCCTATCTGCCTATCTGCTGTGCCACGTCACAAAGATTTGCTTACCTTTGGGCTTACACTTCGCTTACATCCCAGGAAGCTACATCCCAGGCATTCAACGTAACTATACGATGGATTTACCCGGTTCAAATCATCAAACAAATAATATGTCAAAATACTATCAAGCAAATGTTAAGTCAACATCAAAATCATCAAAAAAAGAAATTACTTTACTTCGTGTGATCCCCACCATGACATTTATACATTTTCTTACTGGCAAATCTTTTGGCATTCTATCTGACATATCTTCTGACATTCTATTTGACATTCTATCTGGCATATCTTC
>Ga0126342_10017548_pt1 | contig 12366 bp, 12 predicted proteins | sample Cyp1metagenome_FD_92528 | JGI IMG/M metagenome (GOLD analysis project Ga0126342, IMG submission 92528) | Coral microbial communities from Lord Howe Island, Old Settlement Bay, Australia - Cyphastrea 1 metagenome | ecosystem: Host-associated > Invertebrates > Cnidaria > Coral ... | reverse complement strand
GAGGCACTTTACAGATGACATGGGACTTATGCATTTTTCTGTTTTTTTCACTTTACAGATGACATGGGAGTTATCGTTTTTTGGGTATGTTCGACAACTCCCATGTCATCTGCAGGTACTATATCTTGGACGTCATTGCTCAAAAAAACATGCTTGGGTTCCCAAACGTTGACTGATGATGTCAACCCTGGATTAATAAACTCCTAGTCTGTTTAATTGGGGGGGACCCTTTAAGTATCAGATTATCACTCTTTGGGGAATACCCATCTGAAACCTGGTGATTTGTGGCTGAAAATCATCGCGGTCCTGTGACTCAGGGCATCTCGCGGACAAGAGTTTCTGGTGTCCGAAGATCCCGCTTCCTCGGGCTTGTCGTATATCATGCAGGAGGCCGGGAGGATTTTTTTCGTGGGAGCTTGAGTTCGCTTATGGGTTCCAAGCCATGGATTGCTGAGCTGGATGATATTTGGAGGTTTCCTAAATTGGGTGTACCGGTGTACCCTAAAATGGATGGTTTATAAGAGAAAATTCTATCAACATGGATGATTTAGGGGTAGCCCTATTTCAGGAAACCTCCATTTGAAGCTCTTTGAACTAGTGACACGAGTTGTTTCCTGATACCTGGCTGATCCAAGGTGCGTCGTCGTGGCATCCTGGTCTACTTGAGTGGCACTGGGGCGGATGAGATCATCTCAGACTACGGCCATGCAGGTGGAAGTTCAGGGGAAACGCCAAGGATAGATAAGGATAGATAAGGCCAGTAAATAAATAGATAAAATGAAATAGTGAATGAACAAGTAAATGAACATATATATATATATACAATTATATAATGTATGTATATATGTATATCAAAACTGAACTCTCTTGAAGGCGCACATAGAAATACAGAAGTGCAACAATGGAACCAGTAACTGTCAATGTATGTAGAGCAACACTGCCAAGTTCCTGCACCCACAGAAAAGCCTCAGTCCGTTGTCAGGGAAGAAGATCTTTCCGCACTCAAACTTCGGAGGCGGAGCTTCATACACTTTGTGCATTTAGAAGACAGTGGATCATTGGGTTTATTTGAGGCAAAACAATAGGAAATCCACGGGGTTTTAATCACCTCGGAAAGGAAATCCATTTGAGAGTCTGGGAATAGATGATGCTATTTGTGGTGGGAGGTCAGTTTCCAGAAGACCTGCGAGATCTATTCCCTTGGGAAGCTTTCTTCCTTGGCACCCAGCGAGATTATCTGATGAAGGAAGCTTCTTGATCTGCAGCTTTCCGACAGCTGGGTGAGTGGCCACATCCCTGTAGTCTTCAAAACCAAGGAATTGGTTGCAGGAGTTCATGGAGTAGAGGCCAGATATCCTTTCCTTGATCGGATGGTGGTGCAAGAGTGACTTGGCAGACGGATTGGTGAATTAGATTTGAGGCTGTCTGAAACTTGGGAATATATCAACATAGCTTTTTGGATAAAAGAACTGATGATTACCCATCAAGTTTTGGGGTGCCCTATTTCCAGACAAACCTAGTTGTTGCTTGGAATCAACAATTTCTTGTTCTGAGGTTTCTTTGGCTTTCCCCAGCTGTGAAAAATGCGAAGTACAAAGCACCAGTGCACGATTGGCTGGAACGCTTTGAGTATCCCTTCCGCTCTGGCGTGGCTTGGCACGGCGATGGCATGGCAATGGGAGTTTGTAGTCGGCCATGGATTTCATCTTCCGTTGCTCAGGGGCTCAGAGGATGGGGTGTGAAAAGGCGAAATTTGATGATGTGAAGTTTTGCTGGAAATTCCAGAGCTTCAATGCCTGGACCGTGTCATCTGAGGAAAAGGTTGGATTCAATGCCATGCATAATGTGCAGTGGCAGGAGGACTGCCAAATTTCGAGTTTCTTAGCATTCACCACTTGAATCCAAGGGTTTTCACTTGGGAACACCCCTGAAGGGCAAACGGATAGCTTCGGAGTTGAACATGCTTGCTTTGGTCGAGGACAAGAGCGTAGTCTATACCTCTTTTGCAAAACCAGATCCAAAGGCTGGGCTCTTTTGCTTGTCATCGAAGTGGATTGAAGAGGAGTCAATTTCACAAGTCTTTTGGTAGTTTGTCGGTCTGTGATTAACGTGGCTGGTGACCCCTGCAGGCTGCCGATGACAGGACCGGTTTGCACTCGATATGTGCAAACAGCATGTTGCCCTTTGTGTCAGATTCCCGGTCCCTCGTGGATCAAAGAGATTTGGACATTCAACACATTGATTCCCAGGAGTCAAGCGCTTTCCAAAGTCAAGGAGCAGGTGGCGGAGTTTCAGGGGACATATTCTACAAAGTGCCCGATCTAAGTTTCCTACAGGGGTGATGTGGGGTGAGAATGATATTACAATTTATAAGATCAAAGGAAGTCAAAATCACTCTCGCGATGCACTCCAAGATATTCTAAGATTACACCTGGAAACCTGGTAGAAATCACCAAAAGAGCCCGGAATTCTGATGGAATATGCAGGAGCGTGAAGAGGCGCTTGATCGCCGGGAGCTGGCTTTGGAAAAACGTCACTGGACCGCCACGGTTTTTTCAGATGTGCTTCATATGAGTGTCCGCAGCCGTTGGATGAACGAAAACCTTGGTCTGAAGGCAGCCATCCAATGTTTTTTGCAGTGGCAGCATGTTGAAGACACGCTGCCACCGTCCCAAGCATTCCAAAACACAGGTTGCGTCTGCAGCCTGACCCCCCTACCCAACCCCACCCTTCAACCCAACATCGCAATTTCTTCCATGAACGAGATTGAACCTGCGTGAAACCTCGGCAGCTAGGTCACAGGCTTGTAGGAGCTCCGGTATTTTAGATCATATAGATTTTTAATGATTTTTAGATTTGTATTACATGTATATACATTCAAATAATATATAGTATTATATAGTGTTTCACTACAATATAGACCCACACCACAGATGTTTGTTCATCCAAGTGATCCGATTCATTTCTTGCAGCTTGGGGGCAGTGATTGCCTCGCCGCAAAAAGAATCAATGGGGTGATCAACGGCCCAATCACTTGGAGCCCAGTTCAATGATGAATCATCCTGTTATATTAAGTTATATATATATATATATATGATATGTGTCTACGCATATATACATATATGTATATATATGTATATATGTATATATATATGTATATACATATATATATATACACATGCACATCCTTATATATGTATATGTGCTTGGGAGCAACCCAACATATCTCACCTGACGTAGCTCCCACAGCGTGACCCAGGTGAGGCTGACCTCACAGCGGCGGAGGCGCAGCTGGCGCAAGAGGCACTGCGGCTGCAGCAGCAGTGGCAACAGATCAGAGAGCAGGTGAGGAGAACTTCCCCCATATAGGTTTCCATAGTCATGGTACCCCACTAGCTGGATGGTTTTGAAATTTAAAGAAAATCCATCTGTAAATGGATGATGACTGGGGGTACCGCTATTTTAGGACACCACCATATTTTGAATTTTTGGAAAAACAAACTTGTTTGAGAGATCTTTTGAAAGGGAACTTCGTCAGGGAATGTAAAAAAGGAAGAGAAACCTGATGTTGATGAACAAAGATGGGATGTTCAGAAACACATTGGCGAATTTAGCGTGAAAAAGGGGCTGTAAACAGTGTCAAGCAGCCCAAACCGGATGTTTAGATATGTTTAGTATCCAAGATGGAATGGCCACCGGCATGGATGGAATCTTTGCCAACACAAAACTAGCTTCAACCAACTAAAACTCGGGGCAGCTGGGACTTAAGTAAAATGGGTAGTGTTCCCCTTTTGGGGTAACCCCCCAAAAGCATCCAAAAAAAGGACCTTTCATGGTCTATTTGGAATCGCAAAGTCAAAAAAAAGATAAGGTTGGCGCAAGAACTATCCCTCTGGCAAACTGTTACATAACTATGGATTTTTTATTTTAGGGTAAATCAACTACTTCAATGGCCATGTTCAATAGCAAATGTAACACATTACCAGAGGGCATCCCTTGGATTCTGCAAGGTTCAGCAGCTGAATCTGCAGCTGCAGTCGCAATCAGAGGCTCAGCTGCGTTTCGCCACGTTGCGTTTGCTGCCGCTGCAGCACGCCGCCACGAGGCGTGGCACGTTGGGCACCATGGTGTTGGGCTTGAGTTGACGACATGGCGATGGGCTGTTGGAACAGACCATTTAAATTTCTTGGATACATTTTGGCATTGTGGTTCTTTGGAAAGCTTCATATCCCATGAAAAACCCAAGCTGTTTGCAGCTGCCAGGCCCTTTGACGCATGGAAGAGTCCGCTCGCCACTCGTGAAAGCGGTGAGGGCGATCCGATTTTTCATTTCGATGCCAGACATCCACATTGGTCCGGTGTGGAGGTGGTCACCTGTGTCAGTGGTGGACGCTATGTGAATGTCATGGACTTCCCGGTATTTCACCTGCTTCGGGCCTCAACACCTTTGCCAGTGCATAACGTCTGTGAGAATCATGAATGGGATGGGATGTACATGAGACTTCGCTTCTACCGCAACTTCTTAGAGAAGTACCTGGCAGAAACAGGAGTCCAGAGGCCTCGACTCTTCATCATCAGCGATGGCATGGATGCTATCATTTGCTTCCGACCAGAATATTTTTCATAGTTTTTTATAGTCTATTGTAGTTTTCATTTTTCATAGTTTTTCCTTGCTAAGCCAGTTTTATAAATCACCAGTTGACATGATGCTGTTGGATAATCGCACGTTGCGGACGCCGAGGATGTGATCTTTAACGACCTTCAGCAGATCATACAGCTGGACCCGGCACTCAAAGATCTGCATCCGGCCGAGGCGTCGACATCACTGGGCTGAGTGATTCTTGGGGTTTTCCATGGTTTATCTGGTAAAAAGTGCTGGTAAGATTCAGATTATGCTACTATGTCATGACCAGGATATCTTGATGATTTATTCATTTTTTTCCCATTTGGATCATTTGGGCTGGTTCAAGCCGGGCCCAGTCGAAAGGCGGTGTCACGCATCATCATCGAGCGATATGAGGCATCGTGCTTAAAATCCAGGATGATTTGAGTGGAGGATCTTAAAACAATCGATAGTCAGATAATGTCAGATAATGTCACATAGCTCTTCCCTTCGACTTAAAGTGTGGTTGAGAATGGCAGTGCTGTTCCTTCCATTGGTCCATTCCTCAAACATCCTCAAGCTGTGTCCAAAAGTGGTTTTGCAGGCCATTGTTGCTGGGTCTCGTTTGGAGGCAGGGGCCATTGGCAGCGGTGGGGATCCAAGCCTTCAATAGTCTCCAGCGGGTCAGTGGGGTATCAGATCTATTTGTGACTGGTCTCCGCAGGTTGTTTTCTCTTCGGAGCGTCTCTGTGGCTGGGGTGGTGGCCACATTTGCTCCGACCAGGCAGTCTCAACTTACATTTTTCAGTTGAACATGAAAAATGAAAGTTCAGGCCTTCATGCGTTTAAGGTGGTACAGGAATCAGAGTGTTCTTCAGACCGACTTTTGCAGGAATCTGTTTCGAAGCGCCAAATTTGACTGTTTCTCCTTTTAAATTCCACTATCATGTCCTTGCTTGTTTGTCCCTGAGCTTGAAAGCTTGCCAGGACGATTCGAGATATCCACAGGCCCCCACAGATTCAAAATACCTGAATGCTGGAGGCCAGATGTGTCAAATTCTTTGGAAGCTGAGTCTCGCTGTCTCCAAGCTGCTTGTGCCATGCTTCTGAGGGTACATTGGACCTGCTCCGGCTTTGCTGCGAATCCTCCAATGGGTACTGGCCAAAGCTACGGCTGTGCGAGAAGGGAAGACAGGCAGTGACCCTTTGCGCTGGAAGACTACTGCGCAGGTCAGCTGCTTTGGTAAGGTTTGTTGAAAACCCGTACAGCGGATTGTTGCTTCGAAATGCCGAAGAAGTGAGGCTGAAATAGCTAAGCAGCCGATCAAAGCAAGGAGACACGAAAGAACACAAGACACTGCGCATTTCCAATGTTTCACGACCAGGATGCCATAGCTGGTGAGACAGATCAATACTTCTTCAAGATGTACTTCTGGGAGCATCCAGAGTTAGGATCTTGGTCGGGTGAGGGCAGCGCGGAGAGACAAAACATAATTGTTGACAGATACTGTACACATTATACAAGGTTTATATAAGTGTATTTCCAAGTAGTCTTGGTGCATGCAAACCAAAAACCTCACAGTTTCAACATGGAGTGATTGATTTTGGGGCACTTGTATTGTGTGTATTTGAAGTGTGTCCTTGCTGATCTTGAGTTTCAGATATGCTCTTACATCTTGATTGGTGGAGGTAGCGCTGACATGAACCAGGCATTGGCCGCAAGAGGCTCAAGTAGTGTTGGGTCGGTCTTCAATGTGAACACCCAGTCCAGCAAGTGTCTGCAGACATGGTTCCACCTTTCCACACAGATAAAATCCACATGCTTCGCGGCAAGAACATTTTCTATCGTGGTGGTTCTGCTGCAAGCGTCACAGTTCGGGTATACCGATCAGATTTGCCCTTTCACAATGGCCGATCGAAGATGGCCCAGAGTTTTGAGACCATGTTTGGTCAGAACCTGCAACGGTTTATTGGACGTGGGTGAACTGGAAGAGTACAGCAAGATCAGAACTTGACATAACTTGACTACGTTCAACTTGGATGCATCTCGTTCAACTTCAAAGCTCAGGAGAAAACTGTACGTGGGAACAATCTGGGAAAATGAAGGGCAGACCAGACCGAATTCATGAAGCTCATGACGGGACGCGATGATTTGCATTTGACCGATGTGGAAGCTCTGTAACATGGTACAGCAAGTTTTTGTACAGAGAAAGTTACAAGGTTCCTGCCAATGGCAAAGCTGGCGAGGTACGGGTGTATCTTCGCTCCAGAAAGCAGATCTGTTGGACAGATGTAGAAAGATGTAGAAAGGACATACATCAATTTTGTTAGAGTGCCTCGTGCGAACCTGAAAGCTTAATATTCCCGAGTTCTATTTTGTTTGCTCTACTGAAATGCAGACATCATGATCGTTGCGTCATGTCTTCCAGCAATCATCATATACCAAGGCCTTGCTTTCGGTCATTCTGTGTGTAGACAATACCATTTCTCTCGGCTTCCGGTTTCCTGGATGGTTTTCCAGCTAAGGTCGGTAACTCTTGACTACCACCAGTACATATTTGGCAATTTTGTGGAAGTGGAAGGGGCGGTTTGTCGCGATGGGTGGCGTCCACGTTGCAGCATGCAGCCATGTTGCACGGCCACTTGGCACATTTGACGGCGTCACGTCACGGGGGAGCTCGGGTCCAGGAGTTGCCCGGTTTTTCACTGAGGTCAGCGACAGCTTCCGACGATTCCAGGAGATTTTCTACGGCAACTACAGAATTGAAACTTGTGCCCTGTGGCGGAAGAACAATCTACCCATCACCTGGCACGGATACTTGTCATATCTTGGCATCGGGTCAGGGATTGGGGGCCTAAGGCACAACATGGGAGTTTGTAAAAAAACCCGCGTCTATTCGTTTAGTCTTCCATGATCCCCCATGAGCTTTCACTCGAAAAAACGATAAGAGGAAAAAAAAACGATAACGTTGAACGTTGGTTCTGTTGATGATCTGTGTCCAGACTCTTGAAATCCAATGTTTTTTATTTTTACGTCGTTCTGCAGCTATTTACTGTAGTGTTTTTGGTTTCTTCATTTCACTGTTTGTCGTCGTAATGGCGTTTTTTGATTATTGCAGCCATTTCCAGAAAAAAGGAACGTACACACAGGATTCACGAACGATAACAAAACGATAACGAAAACGATAACTTTTGGTATCAAAAATGGTCCGTTTGAGACACGGTCCTTTTTTCCTTTTCCTCTCCCTTTCCTCTCCCTTTCCTCTCCGTTTTCCTTTCCCTTCCTTTACTCTTCCTGTTCCCTCCTTTTCCTTCTCCTTTCCTTTTTCTTTCCTTTTTCTTTCCTTTTTCGTTTTCCTCCTATTCCTTTCCTTTTTCTTTTCCTTTCGTTTTCCTTTTCCTTTCCTTTTCCTCTCCCTTTTGCTATGCTTTCCTTTCCCTTCCTCTATTCTTCCTTTTCCTTTTCCCTTTCCTCGCTCATGTGAATCCTTTGGTGAAGGTGTGAAGCCAGCGCTTGGAAAAACGATAAGAGGAAAAAAATCGATACCGTGTGAAAAAACCATTTGAAAGGGCTCGGGGTGTTTACAAGACCCCGACATGACTCTGTCCTATGGCCAAGTTTCCAAGGAAATGGTGCAGGCAAGTGGCTATGGCTATTGTCTTTGGAAGAGCTGTCAAGGAATTGTCCCTTTGTGGCGAATCTGACCGTACAAAGGCCGGGTGCTTGTGATCTGTCTTTACTGATTTGGTCGCAAATCTCGTTGTGCACATGTGGATGGTCTCTTTTTAACTTGAAACATCCTCCCCTTGAATCCAAAGATTGGGAGTGCAGTCTGCATCTATGGTACAGTCTCAAAGACCCAACTTTTGGAGTCTCACAAGGTGTCAGCACATGTTATGACTTTCTTGCCTTGAGCTCTCCTGGGTTGCACTTTCCAGGGGCTTGGTAAATGCGATAAATGTCCAAGTTTTCAAACTTCACCAGTTGATACCAGATGTTGGTTCGCAGAGATTCCCCAATGGGCCCGGGTGATGTCAGTTCCATTGGGCCGACTCCAAGGTACCCAGTCCAGGCAATTCTTGACCTCTTCGACCGTTTCGATGAGACGCGAGTGCAGACGCAGAAGATGCTGCGGTGAAAAGATGTGCGACCAGGTCGTGCCTCTTCCATTTACATCGGTGATTAGTGACTAGTGGTTTCAGCTGAAGGGGCTTCAAATGGCAGGTCCAAGTTAGGCAAGTTTTGGAAAAACTATAGCAATGGAACTAGCAGGAACTGACATAAACTGGCTTGTTTATATAGATGATAAAACATCTATAAAAGATGGTGATTTTCCATTTTTCAAACAGCCGGAACCTCGCAGGACTGGCCACAACTGAGGCGGTACTCGTAGGGCACCACGCTGGGTTCACAGGGCAGAATTGCATCGTATTTATCCATTAATGGTTAACAATAGCCATTCATATCCATTCATATCTCCACTAATAGATCCATTAAGAACCATGATTCATATGTCTAAGAAGCCATGAGAGGCCTTTGTGCAAAAAAATCTTGCTTTGTCCATTTCTGGCAAGCTTCCAATAGATGGCCACGGGCATGGTGCCAGGTTTGGCTCAGCCACTTCCGGTTCACCCAGCACTTGGCAGCTTCAGCTGCACATGGCGCAAAACTTGTTGCTTTGATATGACATTTTCACCGGAACATGCCTGCTGATTGCTTTCATCTGGTTTTCTTGAATTTGAGCAGGTTTTCCTCTAGCCGCAGCAGTGCATGGGCAGCTGCACAGAAAGTTTGTGAGAGCCTTGCTGGTGAAGGCAGATCTGTGTCAGTGATGTCGGGCAATAACCCCAATAACCCTGGTACCACCCAGGATCCCTCAGATATGGTGAACTGATCCAGGCGAGAGAGAGGAACGGAGCTCCATGGAGGCAGGCCGCCACCTGCTTCGGCCCATGTCGAAGGTAGCTGACTTTTTGCACTATTCAGGTTTGATACACACAGGTGGCAGTTTGTTGTATAGAAATCTCTTGAAAGGTCATATCAGTCATATCCGACATATCCGTTGGTCATAGAAAATTCCTTCAGTTTCGTCCAGTCTTTGCCTCTGATTTGAGGCAACTGGGGCCCATATGTTATGACATGGAGGGTTTCCAAAAAATGGGGGTACCCCCAAATCATCCATTCTAATAGGATGTGTCATTCTAAAACCATTCATTTTGGGGTACTCCCATTTTAGGAAACGTCCACATGATACGTTAGGTTGGAAGAAAAACACATTGATCTAGTCAATCTAGTCACTGTCGAAGGCGAGGGACTTCACTGTGGGGCGCTTTCAGTTCAAAGACTTCAAGGCCTACACCTAGTGCTTGACCTGTCACAGAAACTTGAATCCTAGGAAATCAAAGAAAATGGGTTTGTCAATGGGGGACCGGAAAATCCACTGGTTGATCATGGTTTATCAGTACTTTCCCCATTGATTCCCATTGTAATGGGAATTTTAGGGTACCCTCCTTTTTTTGTGTCTCTGGACTACTCTACCTACAGGTGCTTGGCGGCAAGCGGCTTAAAGCACACGGCTGCTGTCACCTGAAGTACTATGGCTGGGAGGTGGGTTTGTCAAATGCTTGATGTCGAGCAGCCTTTCAATGGGGATTTCTAAAAATGGAGGATCCCCAAAGCCATGGGTTTCAAATACTAGAATTCAGAATGGTCTAAGTTTGGATGATTTAGGTTACCTCTGTGTACCTTTATTTTAGGACCTTTGGAATCCGTAACGGATCCACTGGTGATGGGATCCCAGTCGCGCAGGTCTGCGCCGCCGTGCTGTGCAGACCTTAGTTTCCTTGCTACTTGACCCGAACAGCTGAAAGCCACGAGCTCAGGTACCTCCCAGAAGATGTAGAAAGGCCATTGTCAGGTACCTGCCCGGCAGCTTTCTGCTAGTCAGCTAATCAAATCATTCAGCGAGCCGCGCTGTGATGGCAGGCTCTGATGTCACTGACCCGTCGTTGCCGAAGATGCTGGACTCCGTTGGGTGGGAGGATTTCACCCCAATGACAAATCTGGGTGGAAAGATAGTGAGTCTGCGGTTCCATTTTCCTGTGCAGTTTCGTCTCCAAGAAATGTAAAGAATGTAGATATTATGTAGATGGTTTGATAGCATCTGAAAGACATTAGCTTGAGATGATTTCTTTCTACGCTCAAATCATGAAAGAAGACGGCATGATGTAGACCAAAGTGTTCCTGATTCGCAGTGCCGCACAAGCGTTCCTGATTAAGGAGGATTGAATTTTCCGGAGTCATTGACATTGACAAGTTGTTTTTGGCTGACTGAGACAGCGGCTTTAAAGCATGTTTTTACTTTTAAACAGACAGAAACATTCTCATGCTCTGTGCACAGAAAAAGCCATCTATCGCTGGATTTTCAGATCATGCAGGAGCTCCGATACTGTCGTAGTTTTCTTGGAGAACAATTTCGCTGGGTGACCCGCTAGGGACTTAGACATCTTTAGACATCGATTGTGGACTTTCAAGCACTCAAAATAAATCAGGATGAATCTAAGGACATTCTCAAGATGTTTTCCAGGATTCTACAGGAAGTGTTTTTTTCCCCCAGGAATTTTGGGCCAGGTCACCAGAAACGCTGCCAGGCTGGGCCATGTCTCGAAACGGGCACCGCTTCGACGAGGCGGAAGAGGTCAACCGGGTCAAGGGCGTCATGGCTTTATAGCAACCAATAGAAAAGCCCCAAACAGATTCAGAAAACTCAACTCCAATCACTCCAATCCTAAACTTTCGGCAAATTCTACCTATTTTGCGTTTTTGAGGTTGCTGCACTGTAATATTACACTCAAAAAATTGAACATCTGGTTTTCTTGGGTCTTGAACGTCGACGAAGAAAGTGTTGTATTCACGTCATTCATTTTGGCCAGGCAAAGTTGAAGTCCTTCAATTCACTGTACAGAGACGTGGCTGTTGGGGACCGGGGGACCCGGCGGGGGGGGGCAACAGGTCACGCTTGCTCAATGTCCATTTCACTTCGTTTACAGATGATTTTGAAACATGGGTATTTCCCATTGTCATGTTTGATTGCCGGTAGATTCTGACATCCGAATGATCCAGCAAGACGAGCTTGGTTGTCCGTGGTGGAGCAGATTTTTGCTGTGCCTGTTTTGGCTGTTGACTCTGTGCGTCCCTGCCAGGACTGCTACACCCTTGGGTACGACCCAGCACGTGGTGAAGGGGGCCGTGTGACGCTGCAGCTGAACGGCTGCGAGTTGGGTGGTGTTGAAGGGCGGCACTTCTCTGAGGCGGGGCCGTGCAGGGATGAGGTACAGAAATTTGGCTACGGCATGCCCGGCATGCCCGGCATGCCATGGCTCATGGCTACAGATCCACACGATGGGTAAACAGCCAAGGCAATCTTCTCCGTGTGGTTTGGGCAGCGCCCCTTCTTGGACCAAATGAAGCAGGACGCATCAGCGATGACATTGTGGTAGAATCTGACCATATGCAACAAGATCAACTGGTTTGTCCGATTTAGTTGTACCTGCAATTCCAATGGATTATCATCAATTCCAAATGGATTCTTGATAAATTACCATAATTTTCCTATATATATATACACGTAACGACATGCAAATATGTGGAGGGCGGGCCAGACCGCGAGGCCCCGGAGGTAGTATGAAATACCAGTTCGTATATTTAAATGTAGTTGCAGTATGTTTAAATGAATTGGATTCCGTATGTTTAAATGGCTGGG
>Ga0126342_10017547_pt1 | contig 12367 bp, 10 predicted proteins | sample Cyp1metagenome_FD_92528 | JGI IMG/M metagenome (GOLD analysis project Ga0126342, IMG submission 92528) | Coral microbial communities from Lord Howe Island, Old Settlement Bay, Australia - Cyphastrea 1 metagenome | ecosystem: Host-associated > Invertebrates > Cnidaria > Coral ... | reverse complement strand
TATCTATGTATCTATCTATGTATCTATCTATGTATCTATCTATGTATCTATCTATGTATCTATCTATGTATCTATCTATGTATCTATCTATGTATCTATCTATGTATCTATCTATGTATCTATGTATGTCTCTATGTATGTATCTATGTATGTATCTATGTATGTATCTATGTATGTATCTATGTATCTATGTATGTATCTATGTATCTATGTATGTATCTATGTATGTATCTATGTATGTATCTATGTATGTATCTATGTATGTATGTATGTATGTATGCATGCATGTATGTATATGTATGTATGTGTATAAATATATATATATACATCAATATGGCTATGTGTCTATATATACATAGACTTGCATAGGCTTTAAACATCCGTATGAATGTATGTGCGTAATTGTGCAATTGTATACACAGGTGGATGAATCGATGGATGGATGGGGATGGGTGGAGGGACAACAAACGGACTGACGGACAGATAGATTTATAGATAGATCGATAGATAAATCACTAGGTAGATAGATGGATAGATGGATATCATAATTGACTATACCTATGTATATGTATGTATATGTACCACCAAAGTACAATTATGATGCCCCCAACATAGAGGTATATTTAATACATTTAACCACCAACACGCACTCATCAACTGCTTGCGCAAGCGCCGATCCTCCACCCCAGCAATCCACTGCTTGCGATCGTCAGACCTGGTGACGGTGCCACTGTGGGCATTCCCTTTTTCGTAATTTGAACCATTTCATTAAGCACCTTAAACGATCTTCATTAGTGGATTCCATACATCTATATATATAATATATAGTAATTTGAAAATTAATGGATTTTACATTCTCTGGGGGTTGCCATAGTTCAGTGTCACAAATGATGATCAGCCTGATCGATCAATCTGCTGGTGAGATCCATCGATCCAGGAATTGGGGTCCCAACCATCAGGGCTGGAAACATTGTGGGAGTGTGATGTATTTATTTATGTATTTATGTATTAATTTATTATTTATGTATTTATTTATTTATTTATTTATGTATTTATGTATTTATGTATTGATTCATATATTTATTTACAGATTATATATATATATAATATAATTGTATCATCAGACATATGCAGCTAATACATGACACGTCTCAAGAATATCCCGTCACAGGATCACCGCCTCTTCGCTGCAAAGGCCATGTCGATGAGATCATCGTCACGCGCGCCTGAGGCGCAGGGTATACCCCCGGAAAGCCCTGAACGAAATGGAGGTTCTTTGGTGGTTTATAGCTGGAAAAAACCCATGGGAAAGTGATCTGTAGCCTCAAAACGATAGAAAAGTGACATCCATCTGAGGCAAATGTACACGTGCATTCGTTTGCCCAAAACCACAAAGGACAATGTTCTGTTGCGGATCTTATGCGAACACTACAAGGCTGTTGAACGGTCGCCCCTTGTGTTTCCGAAAGGAAGTACCTTGGAAGATGATTGAGGTGGGCAAAAGATCATCTTTCCAGGGTTCACAATGAGGTTTACCCATCAATGTGGGATAATTGTAACATAATTATGTAACTTGGGATAATCATTCCCATCACAGTGAAGTCACTAGAATTTACCCAGAATCATTTTTCTGTACCCCTTTTCAAATGACCCATAAAATAGTGATTTGCTTGGCAGTCAGACAGCCAGTCGGCCCTGGCCACCGCGGTACGACGTACCGCGCCTGAGTAGGTGAATTGGATCTGATGATCTTGGAGGTCGGCAAAGTACCTCCAAAAGTCACAGGGTCATCCCATCTGTGGCGACGACTGTTACCATGTGAGGATTTTTTTGACTTTGCGAAGTGTTAAATGGCCTATAGATGCCTATAGAAATACATGATAGACTATGTAAATTTCATCGAAACATGATGATGTAAACCATGATTTACTTGTTCAAATGGCGATTTTTGCAGTTCACTACGTTAAATAACAAGGGCGTAACCACACAAACACAAAGTGCTCGCTTCCTATGGGTTCAGAAAGGCACAGTGTTTCTGTTTCGGTTCAGAAAGGCGCATTTCCTGTCTATCCAATTCTTTGGGTGCGGGCGGTACTCGTCGCGAAGCGACTCGAATATGTGAAAACCCTTATTATATATATATATATAAATCCAGGTTTATAGCTGGGAAAATCATCTAGAAATGAAGGCTTTTCCGTTGGCACAGTTGATGACCGGAGGGTACAGTAAATGATCTTAAATGTACGGAGGCTGATTCCAAGAAACCATTCTTATAATGTCTACTTAGGGGTGCATTGCAGTTGGCAAGTGGTTGTTGACCCGTCAATCTGACTGGTTGATATCCCATCACATCATCACTGGGTATTGAATAAGAACAAAAACCATATAGTAGTAGTGCCGCAAAATAATGATAGTAACAACTCTCAAATATATTGTTCTTATATAGTAATATATCATTAATCATTAATCATGGTCTTGGCATTTGTATTATCATTATTCCTATGTAAACTCTAGTTACAAAAATTATTGTAGACAATACTGCCATGGCACTCCCTGGCTTCGGCGCTGGTGCTGGTTCCAAGACCTGTGAGCTTCGGGATCTGCAAGCCGTTCAACGTGTATTTTGGGGAGAGCTTCATAGCAGATTGGATTACTAAATAATCTAAATATATCTATATAAATATGTTCCAGCTGGATATTTTGAAGATTGGATGTTGAATAAATCATAATAAATCTTGGATTTTTTTGATATGTTGGATGTATTCTTTTCGAAGATGGGATTTTGAATCCAGTGGACCCCAAATCCACCGGACTTTAACCATTGACGAAGCCACACCAGGAGGTTTCCTGAGTCATGGGGTACTCCGAATTCCAACCATGTTAGTTGCGGATTTTCCATGAAATCAACCAACCAGCTGGGATTGCCCATTGATGGTGGTAGATGGAAACCCCCATATCCAGAAATAGACACCACCGGATCTCCCAGTGGGAAGAAACTGGGCGAAACTGTGCATTCCAACAGACAGATACAACACAGGAACAATCATCACCATTATTACTATTGCAATGTTCCTGGATATCACAATAGTATCACAATTATTACAATTATACTTATTGCGTACTACTATTTTCAATCCAATTGCAATAATAACGATAATGACAATAGTGACAATAGTGACAATAGTGACAATAGTGATAGCGATAATAACAATCCCAATCTGAAAAACCGAATGTGTAGCAGTGTAGCAACATTAGGAGACTACGAAGGACAAAATCACTTCCATGAGAAAAAGTTACACATCCATCGAGTTTTCAGCAGTGTTTCAGCAGAGAGTACTCGGTAAACCATGTCCAAACGGTCCAAGCTGCAAACATCTGGATGTTGATCTAAAAATAAAAACACATACGCACAACCAAGTTCCAAAATCTGGAAACTGTTTGGTGTTTCCAAGCATATCTTCTCAACTGCTATGTTTTTTGTTGATGTTTTCCGGCTTCCCACAGTATCAACATCGACCGCGGATCGAGGCATGATTTATGGAGGGTCCCCCGGCCTTTGTAGTACTTGCACTTCCAAGTGTGGCTATCTCTAGTGGCCTGATGGTGGTGCCGACTCAACTGAGGTAACTGGGGGACGTTCATCCCCCCGTTCAGATTAAAGATCCCCAAGCTATGGTCCCAGTCACTGGGGCTGTTAAGGGATTGCCAACAAACATCTAGATTTAACCTGAACTAACACAAGTGAGATCAAGTGAGTATGTGGGATCAGTATTTCAGGCCTATGGATAGCCACACCCCAGGCTATCCATAGCCATACGCGGCTCAAATCAGCTGAACTCACGAAGAAAATCCCGTTGGTCAGATTCCATGGAAAAGGAAGATTCCTGCCGTGGTCGTGAGACCACGAAAATCGGATGCTCATGTAAGTTATACATATATACATATATATATATATGGGTTTGTCTGAAAATAGGCTATCCGACATTCTCAAATGATCAGCATTTTCAGCCTGGAAACAGCTATCATTGGCGGAAAAAAAAACATGTTGGGGCTGTTTAGTGGTTCTGGGTCACTTCCACTTCCCCCATCACTGGGAGCGGCCCCGCGCACCTCCTTCCAGGCTTCGTATTCGGGCAGCGTGAAGAAGGTCCGGGTGTCCTCGCCCTTGGTCACCTGGCGGATGCTCCCCCTGGTGTTTTTGTTTTTCAACTGGTACTCCCTAGTAAACCCTTTAATATACAATATCTCACGCCGGTTTTCCTGACTCCACTATTCACATAGTATTGATATGTAACAGAGTGTTTGAAGATATTTGAATACTCCAGGGATTCTATAATTTCTATATTCAAAGATATGTCCAATGGTCACATTCCTATTACTCCCAAGACTCCCAAGTTGGATTTTTCACAGAAACCTTCCCCGCGCCTTGACAATGGGCGTCACAAACTCCTTCAGGAAGCCTGGAAGCCTGGCGTTGGGGAGCCATGGACGAAGAAAGCTGGAGACATAACCAGTAGTGGTTAATAATAGTTAATAAGGTTAATATCGGTCAATAGTGATTCATAATGGTGATTCATGGAATTATCAACTAACCAACCATCCATTATATATATACATGTATATATATATATACAGCCGTTATACATATATATATATATAATATATACATGTATATATATAATATACATACATATATATATAATACACATACATATATATATATATATATATTATAGCATATATAAATCTATATATATATATACACACACTATTGTAACCAACTTCAACTAACAATCGAAAGTACTGCACCATCAACCAAAGGGATCCTTTGAGGAGCTGGAAACGTCCAATCCAATTCTCCAATTCATCCGGCGTTCGGTCGCGCCTCAGCAAAGATGGAAACCAGTGATGAATGAAGTTGATGATCAGCCCCTGACCAGGCACATTAAAATCTTGCTGCCGCAAGCTCGATGCGATGCGTTTCGACCCGTTTCGCCCCACCGGGCCTTGATGTGCGAGCCATCGTGATCCTGATCCGTCATGATCATGATGGAACCTCAGGCCGGTCAGAGCTCGAACGGAATAAGGAGACTTCGAGGTTCAAGAAACCAGCTTGACAGGTGCCATGAGAGGCGAGACACTGCAACTGACACATGGAGACTCTTGCAGACTCTCGGATGACGCAAAACAGTTTTGAAAGTTACACCTGGACTCTGGACCAAATGGAAGGCCCCAAAGTTGGAACGTACCAATGTCGCAAGTGTCACTGGGAGTGCAATGGAAACTCCATAAGATTGACAATCCATCAATGGTTGACCGATATTTGGCAAGCTCCAAATATATATATATATATATATATTTCAATTCTTTCAAAAGTCTTTCCAATAAAATGTGAGGTCACCAAGTTTTACTTTCAACCGCTTCCCGAATCCGCCAGAATTCGATCGAACTCTGAGGTTCCAGTCCATAGCGGAGGCCTTTGGCATCTTGATACTCCTTAGCGAAGCGAGCGGCTGCGCAGCTTCAAAGCTGGTGGTGAGGCATTCCGGCATTTGGATCATCAAAAGTTGGATGGGGAAAGCAAAGAGGTGCTACAGTAAAAGCCCCCTGATCTGAACGGGCGCATGTTTCAAATAATTTGAGCTTGTCCACGCACTTCTAGGACCCATCCGAAGTCATTCTCGCAATCCACCCTGCCAAAATCCTCTCAAAAATGCAGAATATCAGAATATATCCACATAACATCATAGTCATACAGTATCCACCAGCAATTCCACCAAAGATCCACCCGAAATCCACCCAAAAAAACCCAAAAAAAAACAAGGCAACCCTCCTGGCCCTGCCGCGCCTTGGTGGCATCTAAGGCCATGATCTTCAAGACCTGAAGATTTGTTAGTTGATATATTTGGGCTATTTGTGGATATCTTGAAGATGTGTATTATATATTGAGAACTTGGTATCTGATATATATATACCCATATCCATATATATATATATGTCTTCGTGATATGTATTTAAGAATGTGATTCTAGACATCTGCATATATATAATATAATATAATATAATATAATATAATATAATATATATAATGGGATTTAATGGGATTCTTGCAAGAGTTCGTCTGAAATTGGGAAGCCCCAAAAAACAAATGGCCTTTTCCATCCATCCTTTTCCCAATTAAATGACCAGTTGACTGGGTGGCAATTTCAGAGACACCCAAGTATCATATCATATCAAGTTGGTTAATGACGTATCCCATGTCCCCACAGAAAATCCCCACTGTACCACAAAAAAAACCGTTGTACCACCAAAAATTATATATATATATCCACTTGCTGGGTCGTCATTCCAACAGCCCATCTGAGTCAGCACCTGATCGATCTCCTTATTTTCCAGCATTTGCTTCACGGTCAGCTCCCTCACCTGATGACTTTGGAGATTTCCCCAAGAAATTTGGGGTGGAAAATACTGTCCTAACGTTGCAAACTATTTATCTTAACGAAGGATCTCACCATGTGAATTTCATCAACACAAAATGCCCCAAATTTTCTCCCGCTGTACCTATCTCGTGCTGTACCGGCCAAAAAAATTGGCTGTGTAGCCGGCAAATGACGGGAGTGCGACCGTCAATACTGGGGATAATGACCGTCCCTGGAGGTGAGTGGAAGCCGCAGTACTCACGTACTGAAATCGATCCTCAAAGAAATCCAGAGCTATTCTGAGTTTGATTTTGGTGGGTTCGAATCGCAGCTTCCAATCATATCCTAAAAAATTGCTATATAATCCTACTAAATCCCCATTCAATCACAATTATCTCCCACAAAACGCAATTAAGTCCCCATAAAATCCCATAAAATTAGAATTATATCCATGTTATATAAGTCTCCATAAAATCCCTACAAAATCCCATTAAATCCACACAAATGCTTGGTTAACTGCCTCGGCAATGCAAACCTTCAGGCAACTGCCTAGGTCTCTGGGCATTGCGCAGCTTCCCACGCAAGGGAAAGACACCGAAGCGGTCACGGCCCAGCACGGAGAGACCAGCCACGGCAAGGGCCTGTGGAGGGCCACAACTGGCCGTTGTTAGTCGGAGGATCATGGGAGAAGCGAGCCAAAATTGATGGTTTCATGGGAAATATATAGGAAAAGATGGCAAAATATAGGAAATTTGGATCACTAGATCATTAAACTATTGCTGGGGGATTTTCCAGCAAGCCATGGTTGATTAGCGGAGAGTAAAACCGACAAAGATGCGATTGAAGTGAATGAAAAATTGAGTTTAAGTGATAAAAGAGACAATGGAAGAGGAACTAAAGAGATCTAAAGAGGGGTATCTGGCAAAATGGAACTATCAATCATAACCCAACCAAGAATTAGCCCATATCCCCCAATCTAACTGAGGACTGAGGTGGAAGCATGATAGTTTTGTCCATTCCTCATGGGGATGCATCCAAGCACAGGACCCTTTACGGCACCTTCGCCGAGTCTCCTTCGGTCAAGATCAAGGTGCAGTTGTGCCCCTGCGGCGAGCCACATTGGGATCATCCCTGTACAGGGCAGTACAAGCACAGCACAGTCTTTCGGGATGGAAACCGATCAAGACAACCAAAAAAATACATGGGTTTTTCTTCAAGCTGCAGAACCCTTAGGACCCTACGAGTCATGTGCCAAGGGCAAGGCTGGCTCCCGTCACACCTCTTTGGTTCCTGCCATGTTGGCATCTTCCAATTTGGGCACGCCAAAAAGCCGCTTCTGCAGACCTGAAAACGGCTGGGAGATGGACAACCTGAAGGGTTTAAGGCAACCTGAAGGCTTGGTATACGGCATACCAAAAAAGGCAACTTACATGGCAAAAATAAACATGATTAACCAGAAAAAAAAAAAAAACAGGGCAGCCCATGTTCAGACAAACCAACAAACGACACAGGAAAATTGTCCCATGAGATTAGGTCTGCAAAAAATCGCTGCACACAACGTCCAATTGCCACGACAATTAGGAAACCACTTCGGAGCCTAGGTCGCTGCGATTCAGGTGTTGAGCCAACTCGCTCTTTCCCATGGCTTTGGACCACTCCTAGCCATAAAAAAAGGACCAAAGATTCGGATCAATTGATTTCTGTACTTTGGAATTTGTTTGCTGTGTGACATGGAAATTTCATGCCCTCCGTTGCAGCTTGGGAAATCTGATGTTGAAACTTGAAACCTACCGAAAGAGAGGAAAACTCACGAGATAGGGTTCCAATCCCGAAAAAATATGCTCTCTCCAATGGGGGAGAGATTTCAAACATTTTAATTGAGACTGTAGTGAAACACGGATGAAGAGTTACACGAAGCAGAAACCATTCGGGCCAGCTCAAAGATAGTGTCCCACAGGGGCTACGGATTTGGTTATCTTTCAAACTACATGATTCAGTTTTGAAACACTGCCATTTGTGTGTATCTGAAAATAAGGCATACCTCAAAGTGTCATTTGAGTGGGACCCTACGGTGAAACCCATATGGGATTTTGAGGTATCCTGTTTCCCAACAAAAACGGAAAGATACTGTTGATGAGTTAAGTTGTATCCCATTGTATCTCATTGAAGCCAACTGAATCCGAGTACACCAATTGGATCCGATTCTATGTCCTAAAAAAAACAAAAAAAATATCCTTAAATCGAATTACATCCCATTAAATCCCTTTAAAACCCATTAAATTCCGGTAAGTCCCATGAAATCCCATAAATATTCCCTTCAATCCCATGAAATCCCACCGGAAATTCCAACCTCTTAGTAGATTCCCGCCCCCGGAAATCCTGGAGGGACTCCAACAGTCCACTCTCTAAGACCTGGTGAAGAAAGGGGAAGGAAATTCCCATGTCCGTGGTTTCAAAAAGCAGAAAACTCTACATATCAAACCTCTTCAACCGTCCAAAGTTTGTCTCGCACCGCCCCAGAACACTGAAACTCTCTCCGTCAGCCCCTCTGAAGTTATTAAAAGGACGCAGTTGAAGGAGAGCCTCTGAAAGCAGATCTTCAGGTAGGCGGCAAGCCGAACCAAACCTGCACATCTGGTGCCAGAGCTGCCTTGTTCCACACTGGAACCTTGCAAGGTTCCAATGAAAAACTTCTGTTGAAGGAAATTGTAGGTCGTTTATAAATATAAATTATATTATAAATATATGAATCTTCCATGCTCCAAACAGATTCCTAGATCTACAACTGCTATAAGGCTATAACAATCTCTCTTCAAATCCATGGCAGAATTGCTTTCAGATGAGATCTACTGGAACCCTCCCTTCATCAAAATGCCATGGCTCTGTCAAATTCCTGACATCAAGCCACCAAATGAAACTAGATCAAACTCCTCTATCACAGCCACTTGGCACATTTCTGAACCCTTTTGGCCCAACTCTGATGCCAATCCGCAGCTGTGTCATTATGGTTCCTATGACTTTCGAAATTGCCATTACGGAGTCTGCCCCATCAGACACAGCCATGTCGCATCTTCGACACCAAAAAATCCCCCATCTGCCCATCGGGCCCGTCGGCGGCGGATGCCCCAGCCTTTCCCTTTTGCTGGTCAAGGTTTCTTTGGTCTGTGAGTCGAAGGCTGGATTCTCCACCTAGCTGCTGAGAGCTGCAAGCCGTAAGAGGTGCACCCGAACAGAGGGCAAAAAAAATGATAGATTTCTCTATGTGTCTTAGATATAAATACTGTGTATGTATATATATATTATATGTAATTATATAGATATGATAGATATGTAAGTTTGAATGATTTCAGACTTCCTGAGCTTGATGAGCAAACCAGGTTTACCTTCCGGGCGTAACCTGAATCTATCATCCGGTCCATCCGGTCCATCCGGTCATCCGAGCGGCTAAGCAATTGATGAAGACCCACAAGTAGCTCTTCACATGCTGACTTTTCACAGCCAATTGACCTGCACTGGATCTCCAAGTGGTGGGCCCGGTTGAATCATCAGATGGAAATCATCCAAATGTGGTGAATCTCCGGTCGTTGTACGGTTTTACCCCTTAGAAATATCACCTGCGATGTTTTACGCTGCAAATATCGAAAGAACTATGCTTCACAGCCCTACGAAGTACTACAAGCCGTTCCCTTTCATCAGGGCATTCAATTCAAGACTCCCAATTTTGTTGGCTCCCAGTAAATCCTCATTAAATCTCATTAAATCACTATTGAATCCCATGAAGTCCCTGCGAAATCCGACGATTCCGCCTCCATTCTTCTGCTTGCCGATCTTCTCCAACACAGCGCTGACCACCTCCAGGGTCCCGATCCATCAATGGGAAATGCTGAACCCAACAAGAATGGTTGATTTCCAAGAAAGAAGAGGGGTTAGCCCCCTTACAGTATCCCATCATTCTTTCTGGGACCCAGTATACCCCCATGATTCTTCGTTAAAGTTTTATCCCATGAAATATCACCATTGTATCCCATTCTATATCACCACAAAATGGTTGGTTGAACCCCCATAATATCATCATTTCCCCTCAATTGTGTCGATTAAACTCCCAATCTTATTGGTTATATGCCAGAAGATCCTCCTTAAATCCCATTGAAGTCCCTCTTAAATCCCAAGGAATCCCAGTAAATCCCAAAAAATATCAAGCTCTGAACCAGCTCGGCAGCCTGATCGGTGATATACGAGACGTGCGTCCCACCACGGGAGGTGTTGATGGAATTCACAAAGCTCACCTCCATGGTGATGCCGCACGGCGAGACAATATCCATGGAGACTAACCATGGTTTCCTACAACCATAGTTGTTAAAAGATTAGTGATAAACCATGTTAGTCACAATACAGGAAGCCCCGATATTTCACACAACCATGGCTTCCAGTTGATTTTCCCACCAATCCATTGTTTCTAGTTGTCTAAATCATGAATGCACTGACCTGAAATAGATAAGGCCCCTCATCTATGGTGAGGTCCAATGGGGTTGCCAAATTGTGTGGTTGGGAAACTCAATTCGTAGCTCCTTAGCTCCCCGTTGAACAGGGAATATGGATAGCCCAATCGCTCAAAAAGCCGCTCCATGAAAACCACTGGATAGGTGATCAACCCTTACCCCCTGGTAATCAAACATGATTTGCTGCAAGATCACCCATTTAGTTCGATGGTTTTCCCAGCTAGAGACCTCCATCGAGTTCAGGGATTTCCCAGCTAGCCATGTTTGATTATCCTATTATAATTCCGGTCCCATTAAATCCAATTGTTGAAGGTACATAAACACTTATTAGCCGTGATTAGCCTTTAACCACCATCAACCACGATCAATAAGCACTATGAACATCTATTAACCACTATATTAAGCACTATTGACCACTATGAATTAACCATTATTGACCACTATATTAACCACTATTAACCACTATTGACCACTATGAACCATCCACTATCCGCTGGGTCAGCTGGGAGGCTACAGGGTACCTGTTTCAATGGCTGGATCGCTGCTGGCCCCTTCGCCTGCTGGAAGCCGGAGCCGTCTGTGAGGCCCAAGGCCACTTCCCAGCGATCGTTCACTACCTGGAGGCGGTCGATATTCCATATGAAAAAAAATAAGGGCGAAGAAGTTAATGGCGAATCATACATAATGTGAAGGAATGAATATACATATACATATACATATACATATACATCTACATCTACATATACATATACATACATATATACATGCATATATATATATGAATATGGAATAGAATTGGATTGGGAATACATATAACCAACCACAATATTGGGAATATCCAGAATATTCCTTTCTCAAACAATAATATGGAAATATGATAAATGGGAATATAACTGGATATAATTAGATATAACGGGACGCAATTGTATGTAATAAGTTTCATATACTCAGATATATAAATAGATATATATATATATATATGTAATGGGTTTTTACTGTAAATGGGATGTAACGGTTTTTTTTATGGGATATGACGGATTACAATACTGGGTTCCAATGATGGGTGCCAATGGATGGGGAAAACTCGAAAACCCTGGAGAGCTGGTCCATGTTGGAGAATTCGATGGCCGGAATCAGAGAATCGAAAGGAAAATAACTTGAAAAACTACTCTGCAACCCTGGTCCATATCTATATCTATATATATATGTTATATATATATGTTATATATATATGTTTTATATATATATGTTATATATATATATGTTATATATATATGTTATATATATATGTGTTATATATATATATATGTGTTATATATATATGTTATATATATATCAAATGCGAATCGGGGATTGCCTACCCGATTATGTTCCAATGGTTGATGTTGAGAATAAATGTTCCAGTTCGACGACGTCACACGGGCAGCTGCTTCCGCGTTGCTGATCTTT